>JAEEGK010020943.1_pt1 | contig 13855 bp, 25 predicted proteins | sample 8958771 | NCBI WGS metagenome assembly JAEEGK01 (sample SAMN16246547, study PRJNA631951) | gut metagenome | biome: gut microbiome; feature: rumen; material: SC-attached | host: Bos | place: Iran: Karaj | collected 2018-10 | reverse complement strand
CAATAATTTTTGTGTTCCGCAGTCCTCACGATTTATTCCAATATTACCAAAATTGGTTGTTAGCATTCCAGCATTTTCTTTGCCTTTGTAAACTTTTTTGTTTGTCTTGCCATAACTTTCCAAAGAAGATAATTTGTTCACATCAAAATTGCCATAAATATCAGTCAAGCTTTCATTTATTCGGTTTGCCACATCCAAATCAATGCCTTTATATGAAATGGTTTTGCCTGTCAAATTATAAAAACCGCCACTTTGGATAAAATTATCCTTTGCATATTGTTCAGCATCTTCAATTGTTTCTGCCGGAGTAAAATCAAGATGTTTAATCCATTCTTTAGGTTCAATATTTGTTATTTGTTCCTCTATTAAATCATTTTCTAATTTAACATCAACGCAAATATTGTGGTCCTCAGCATATATTCTTTCGACAATATAACTTTGATTTCTTGCCAATAAAACTTCTTCTTGTTTTTCGGATTCATCGACATTTTTATCGTAAATACTAACATCAACACCTTTGACACTTCCTCCGGTGTCAATTTTTAATACAATTGGCTTGTCTGAACCTGTAAAATCGCCAAATTCCATAGCAATATCTTTATCCTTGGTTGTACTCATGAAGCCTTTTTCCAAGATTTCCTTGCCCTCGGTATTGTTGACAAGATTTTCCATCTTTTCCTTGAGAGAATCCGCATATTTGCCTTTGCCAAATGTATCTTCTCCATATATAACATATTGCCTTAAATCATCATAGGTTGATTGTGACATATTCCCAAATATTGCGGATGCATCAACACTTCTGTATAATGTATCAATTTTGACAACCCCATCTGTTGCAATGTCCAAATCTTTTAAGTATTGTTGCTCGCTCTCACTTAATTCGCCAAAATCTCCCCGTCCACGCAAATATTGATTTATCCACATTCCTTCTCCGCTAACATAATGCTCCGTTGCATCATTCGGCTTTCCTTTTGCATCATTCGTTTCGGTTTCTGCGGCCTTTTTCGGTTCTTCCGACTTGGGTTCTTTATCTTTGGCATGTTTCCATTCTTCATAAGACATATCGCCAAGTTTATCATCCTTGCGTTCGTCATTATAAGGATAGCCCACAATATCAGCCACAAGAGTACATCTGCAGTTATAAAACATTTCAGGCTCTGCACTCGGATCTCCGGGAAAAGAGATTGTATAACCATCAACCTTAAAATCTTCATCCGTTTTAACACTCATTCCGTCAAGGTGCCTATGCTCTGCACGTGTTCTTTCATCCAAGGTAGCAATCCATTTTTTATTGGTCTGTATACCTAATTTCTCGGCTCTCTCGTATGAGTCTATTCTTCCTTTATTTTCGGCAGCAGTTGTATAAGTCCGGGCATTCCTTATCGCTGAATTTCTACCCATAAAAGCCACATTCTGCAGTCTATCAGCTATTTGTGGAATGCTCTCGCCCTGCAATATGCCCTGTGTAACTGCGGATGTTAAATGTTGTCTATTCCAGAGTTCATCTTTTGGAATATCCACCTTTGGCATAGGAATAATCTTCGGATCTTCCTTAAGCAAATTCTTAACCGTATTTTCATCATACAAAGTAAAGCCTGTGTTGATTTTTGAATCATGCTCTATTTCATAAGTACCATAATTCATATTATCACCATAGGCTTTAATGCTATTCCCTTGTATAATGGTAGTGGCCGCTTTATCCGTATCCACAAGAGTATTGACCATTGAATCTCTCAATGATCTCCATCTATCGCCTGTTGCCACCTGACCATATAACCAATTATTATATTCTGTTTGAGTAATTTCGCCGGCAGTCAACTTGGCTCTCATTTTAATATCTTTTGCATTAAAATCCTCAAATTGTTTGAGCATTTTCTCTTCAAGTTCTTTTGCTGCCTGACTATATTCTTTGGAAATCAGATTTTCTATGCGCTTAAGCTCTTTATCGGTTTGTTCGTGACCGTAATCACTCATTATTGCCTCCGAATCGGTTTATATCTTCTTCATCCATCTGTTTTAAGACTGCCTCGGCCTTATCGCCATCACCCAGCAAGGTTAATATTTTGGTTGTTACATAATCCTGGCTAAGATATTGTGCCGCTGATAATACCGTCTGGATTTCTTCAGTTGTATTAACAATTGTTGACCGGGTAAATGTCGCATTATCAACAATCCCTGCAATTGCTAAAAATCTTGTAAGAAAATCTAATACACAATATTCATATTTATCAGTCTTGGCATTCATTGGCTCATAACTGAACTTAATCTGCGTAGCTGTAACTGCTCCATCCGCAACGTTCTTTGTATCAAGGCCCATAAAATCTTCATAAATATCCGATCTCAATCTGTCAAGCAAGGTTTCTCTTGCTTCAACAGGTATGCTGACGGTTTGCGCCTGTACGGACTGTCCATCATCCACATTAGCAACATGCGTTGTTTTTAACTTCTGCATAAATTCCTGCAAATCCACATCATCCATTCCACCGGCATTTGATATCAGCCAGAAGATTTCTGAACAATCGTCTACAGTATCGGCATAATTGCTTTTTATCAAATCATAGGCATCAATATTTTCCCTCATGCCAACAAATTCACTCTGCTTATATTTGTTGCCCCAAAAAGGAACAATTGGAAATCCGGGATAATTTACTCCCTCATAGATTTCCATTCCGTCTGCATCTGTGCCTCTTGTTTTCAAAATATAGGCTCTTTTTTCGGCAATAATTTCGCCTTTACCATCTTTATACATAAATTCGGTATAGCCATCCATTTCGTACAATGTGGCTCTTAAAGGCTTGCTGTCGGACAACTGCCAAAATCTTACACCTGCTTTAATACTGCCATCCTCTTCATCCGGGATTTCTGCAAATTCAAGATATGAAAATACATCCATGTGGTCCTTATTCCAAAAACAATAAGCAACCTTCTGAACCAAGGCTATTTCACCTGCATCCTGTAATTTCACATCAAAATCTTCGCCAAGTGCATCTGCAGTTTCATCTTTTTCCCATTTAGCACCATTTCCAAGCAAATACTGATTTAACTGCGAAACCAATCTGTTAAACTGATTAGTCTTTAATTTATAATTAGCTGCATAAGGATCGGGCATAGCCTGTCCAGAAACCGTATAAAGCAATTTCTGATATTGTGAAATAGTCACATTTCTATACTCATTATATTCCTTTGCAACTGCTGCCAATCGGTAATCAGGTTTATTTTTATGGTCCGTAATTACCTCTTTGACAAAATCCACAAGTGTCATTCCGCCTGTTAATTTCTTTTCCATGTCCTGAAATGTTATCATCCTGGCAACCTCCTTTTAATTGCTTCACGCACAATATGTTTTGTTTTAACAAAGTATCTTAAAGCATCACAACCATGATCGTCTATCTTAACCGGTCTTTCTTCCACTTCATCCTTATCCCAGATATAACCGCCTAATTCTCCAATCAATTCCGTACAACACTTGCAAATCTTGACATATCCGCATCCCATTGATGTTGCTGTTTCTCGCAATCCATCCGATACATCATTATCCGCAGGCAACACTCGGAATCTGTGCTCATGTCTTTTCAATAAAGTAATGAAACTGGCAGCAGATGGATCCACAATAGTTTGGATTCTTCTTTCACTTGGTAAATCAGCACACCAATTCACTAAATCTTTCAAATATTCATCATCTGTCTTTTGTGCTTTTGTTTCTCTTCCTGAATAGTAGTATTCACGACAAGCGTACCATACATTACCTATTTTCGCAAATAAATATGCAGCAAAAGCATTTTGTGTACCATAGTCCATTGAAATACAATAATCAGTAATTATTCCATCAGGCAATTCATCAATAATGGCATCCTCATACTTCGGATACACCAAGCCATCCGCAACGCACCGTTCGCCAAGAATGTCCCTTCGGTACCAAATTGTTCCCGGAATATAAGTGCTTTCTATTTCTTTTCGTCTTTCAGGAGTGATGGACAAATTATCATCAATTGTAAAATGTTGATACTGATATCCGCCTATATACTTCTCCATATAGGCATCAATATAATCTGTATAAATGGAATCTCTTGGATTAGAAGGGTTTAAATCCCAAAGCACCATTGGCTTAATCGCCGCAACCTGTCGGCCAAAAGCAACCTTTATGAAACTTGTCCGGGAATCGTCAGAGTCATAATGCTCATTAATTTCTGTTGCAATCCACAGCCCATAAGAGTTACCGAGGATCTTCTTATAACTGTCTGCTTTAGCACCACCGACAAATATAACAATCTTATCGCCTGTCTGCGTATAAATAAAAAGAGCCTCATTTCCACGATACTTGCCCCAATGACACCTACCCCGGAACAGAAACTCTAATCCATATCCATTGCATACACCGATATTCAGTTTTGCATTACCAATTGTTGCGCCGGATGCTAAATGATATTTATCGGGACAGGTTTCCAAGTACATAGCCGCAATAATACAATGGTCGATTGTCTTTCCTGATCTAATCGCACCTTCGGCAACACTCATTTTATTCTTGAGTGCATTCTTAATATATGTTTTGTGCTTCTTGGAAAACGGTTTCCAATTAATCGTCCTCGTCTGGCTCATTTAACAACTCCGCCAATGGTGTCAAATCTTCAATAAACTCAACACCCTGTTCATATTTGTCTGTTTGTCCTAAATAGTTCTTTCCCAAGAAAATTGCCATAGCAGCACTCTTCTTGGACAACTTCAATTGATTCTTCCTCAGCGATATTTTCATTGCCATACCGCCATTCTTTTTATAGTAGTCTTGAAAATTCAATCCGAAAGTTCTTTTGCACCATCTTGATAAGGTGTCAATATTGGCTTTTTTACCTGTATCGTCACGAAACCACCAGCAAATTTCTTCTTGCGTACAGCCCATTCCAACCAAATTGACAAATTCCTTCTTGTCAAATTCTTTAACCGGTCTGCCAGCCATAACATAGCTCCTTTATTCTTTCCATTCATGCCCACATTTTGGACAAATATGTGTCTTTATTTCATCTTTTTCCCTAAAAATATCATCAATTTTGTCTTTTTTGAACCCAAAATCGCTCAAATCGATATTATTTATATCTCCTATTTCCTGTTTTAATTTTTCTTCATCCCAGGTAGAAAATGATGCGACTCTGTTATCCGCCAACCTGAATGCTCTGACCTGTTCCTCAGTCAGATCCTTGGCAATAATGCAAGGCACCTTCTCCATGCTCAGCTTTAAAGCCGCAAGCCTTCTTGTGTGCCCGGATATAATAACCAAATCTTCATCAACAATAATCGGGTTTTTAAATCCGAACTCTTTTATACTGTTCATAACCGCATCCACAGCCTTTTCGTTCTTGCGTGGATTCTTGTCGTAAGGCTTTATATCTCTTAAAAGCAATTCTACAACTTTCATTTCAGCCATTGATTATATACCTCCGTTGCAATATTGGCCATCATGTTAGGCGGAACTGACATTCCACAAACGTAATGAGCGCTATTTCCGTTAAAATCATAATCCTGTGGAAATGTCTGCATATTTCTGTAATCATTATCTGTGCATTTCATTCTGTCATAATATCTAAACTTGTCTCCACCGCTTGTTAAAGTAATACACACATCTTCATCATGCAAAATTGCCTCGTCAAAATATTTTAAGGATCCATGGTTATACCTGGCATACACATCACCTATTTTCTTATCCTGTTTTTTGGCTTTTAATAATAAAGACTTCATAACCTCTCCGCCAACTTCAAGGCCTTTTTCATCTCTTATCTTTCCAAAAGGTATTGGATCATAATTAAATGCCATATTAAGTTTGCCATATCTTTGATTGTTGGCAATAAAGAAAATTCGCTCTCTTGTCTGCGGACAATCCATAGTTGCAGCATTTAACTTAAATATCTGCAAATCATATCCCAGCTCTTTAAATCTTTTAACAATCAGATTGCAATATCCTTTTGCATTGCCCATTACAATGCCGGTCACATTTTCAGCAATTACTATTTTGGGCTGTAATTTTTCAACCGTATCCAAGAAAACAAAGAATAAATCATCCAATGTTTGCATTGCCTGGCCTTCTCTGAACTTCTTTTCCTTGCCCCATGTTTTTTCTCTTTTTCCACTCATCGAAAATGTAGTACAAGGCGGTGAACCATCCAATATATCAATTCCGATTAATTCATCCGGGATTTCCTCCAGCTTATTAAATTCTCTCAGATCCATATTAAAATTATACTTCGGATGGTTATTTTTTATATACATCTCATTGATTTTTTTATCAATTTCGACATTTCCAAGAACCTCAAATCCGGCTCTTTTATATCCCATACTGCTGCCGCCACCACAAGAAAAGGTCGAAAATACTTTTACATCCTTATCCTGATTTATGTCGGACAAATTCCATTTCCAATCAAATCTGTTCATATTGCCTCCTATTCATTAAATCTGAATCCGCAACACGGACAAACCTGATTAAACTCTTCATCAGAAAAACTATCAAGATCGATTTCCATACCGGTACCGATCTTACGCTCTTTGAGTTCTCCCTTATCTTCATCCAGGAAATCTTCAAATCCCATCTTATTCATATCAATTCCTTCGATAAGGTCCAATTCATCAAAAATAGTATTCCAATCCCATTCTGCGAGTTCCTGTGTCTTATTATCCACAAGTCTGAATGCTTTAATCTGTTCTTCGTTTAAATCATCAGCTATAACACAGGGAACCGTTTTAAGTTTCAGCTGTTTCGCTGCCAGATATCTTGTATGGCCGCAAACAATAACATTATCTTTGTCTAAAACTATTGGGACTTTGAAACCAAATTCGCTAATACTGTTAGCAACATACCCGATTGCGTTATCATTATGCCTCGGATTGTTATCATACATCTTAATTTCGTTAATTTTCTTCTTAACTATGTTCATATACACCTCATATTTCAGGTTCTGTCAATTGCGCTGCTACAATACTTCCCTTCTGAAACATAAATCCGGCAAAACAAAATGATTTCTCTCCTTTGAAATCATGCGTTCTCATATATTCAAGCAAATTATTTTCATCTGTCTGGATCTGTTTCGCTATCTCGGCAAGGGAATCGCCATGATACAACAATGTTTTATTCAGAGTTCCACCCCCCCGAAAATACAACTCTAAATTCATTTCTTTTTTCATATTTACCTCCTATTATTTTCTTCTAACAGCAGTCTCCATTGTTCCATCAACATAGCATGTTCTCTGTTCTGTTGACCAGTACACCATTCCAGATTTGTAAATGAATTATTTTCCTTATTGCCGTCTATATGATTAACTTCAGGCAAATTATACGGATTAGGAATAAAAGTTTGCGCAACCAATCTATGTATTCTTCTCTTATATTTTATTCCGTCTTGGCATAATGTTATTTTTAAATATCCTTTATGATTCTTATATGGAATCATAATCTGGCCTTTTTTATTTCTAACATTTCCCCAACTACTTATCTCATAATTGGGAAAATCTTTAATTGGAGCCCATATTTCCATCATACTTCGCTCCATTCTGTTCCATACCTATCAATTATCTCTTTAAAATCTTCATAGTCGTGTGGAACCACAGAATAAGTTTCAGAGCCATCTGCGTTAAATATAATCCCGACATGTTTAAGCTCGTGAAACATCAATATCCTCTTCTGATCTTCACTAAATCCTTCAACATTCGGCAAGAAAACCGTAATTGTAAAATCCGCCGGTATACTCCATTTGTACTTATCGGGCACTTTCTCACATTCAGCACATACCTTTTTGCCTTTGGCCATCTTTTTATTTTCGCTTGTCAGATAAATGATCGTTGCCCGGCTGTTTCGGATATCGATTAAACTTTCTTCTTTATCAATAACCTCTTTGCCTATATTGGCATATTCTTCGCTTAATTCTCTATAATCCATATTGTACTCCTTTGTATCATTATAGCACATAGACAAAAAGACTGCCAATATAGGCAGTCAATTTGTTCGGTCAAGTTCCTACGGGAATATAATTAAATATTGTCATTTGTCGCATCTTCAATTTCCTCTATCTCAAAAAAGAGTTGTTTGATTTGTAGGTTCTTTGGGTTTTCTCGGCTTATATCCGTTTGTTTCCCCAAAAGCATCCTGATATTCAGGTTCTACTTCTGCAAATTGAAAAGCCTTGCAATTATTCGGTCTTTTGCAATAGCTCTTTGATAAGCATTGTTTTAGTTCCATGCAGTACGGTACATTATTCACACATAGATTTACGCAATATCTGCAATATTGTTTCATTCTTCTATTTCCTCTTATTCCTCACAATAGGCTTTTTCATACATATCTAAAATATCATGTGGCCGTGGTATATATCCATCATTTATTTCAGCATCAACCATTTTATAAAACTTATCTTTCTGCTCTTTTTTGTGTATTTCCACCTTTGCTTTAGATATTCCATATCGAGTCAGTAAATTTTTTGGAGTAAGTCTTGCGTGGCAAGCAGAACATACACATAACCAATTATCCTCAACATCCAAATCAATATATTCATTTTCACATACCATCGGAATCATATGATGTAATTGCAAATTTCTTTTACTACCGCACAATTCACATCTGCCTACCTCTTCCAAAAATTTTATATGCTCTTTTCTCATTTGCGCCTCCTTTTCTTTCATCATGTCCTTTAAAAAAAGGTTAATTGCTTCGGTTTTTTTGCTTCCCACTTTGTTCTAAACGTCCAACCACAACTCATACATATATCAGAAATATTATCAGAATCATCATCATGTTTACATGTTCGACAAGTCTTATTTTTATCTCTTGCTGCGAGCGCACATTGTAATTCTTCACCTTTTAAATCATAAGGATTTATCATTGTGCCATCATCTCCTTTTTTACTTTCTGACCCCAGTCATTAACAAAATCAATTACTTCCTGCTGCGGTTTGGAATCGTGATATCCATAACATTGAAGCACCTTATTATCCTTTAATCCATATTCTACCGTCACATAAGGCTTTTCAATTTCTTCGCATTTACGAACAAAAGCTATAAATGATACTCCGTTTATCATCTTATTGTCATATCCCATCTTGCCTACACAATGATCTAATTCTTTGCCTTCACGTTTAAGATCCTTTGCCTTTTCAGGAATAATGATTGCATATAATCCATTAGATATTTCATATTTCTTATATTTTTCAGCTGCTGCCTTAAATTTCCTGGCATCAATTTTCTTTTTTTGTGAAGCATACTGATTAGTTCTTAAATCATGCATCCGTCTGAAGTCCTTTGGAAATGAATTTTTTGTATCCAATAAATCTAAACCCAATTCCTTGCATGCTCTTATATAATCATCATAAGCATATAATGAACATTCTTGGCTTTCACAATAACGAACCACTTTTCTTAAATCCAATCCTGATTCTTTAATGGCCAATTTGCCTTTCATTAAACTTCTTGCACTTGACTCTTCATAACAATAAATATCTGCAGCTGCAAGAGATATATTATTCTCATAAGCGAATATTATGGCATTTGCACCATAATATTTATCATCCTCTTGCGAAACCTTTTTAAGAAACCGGGCAAATCCTTTATCTTTTTTGGCCTTTTTAAGTAATTTTATGCTTGGTCTTAATCCCATCTTGCCTAAATATTCAGTCTCCGGATATTGAATCCACATTCTAATATATTTCAGAAATTCTCCAACACCTGAATAACCGCAATATTTATAGCGAGTATATTTAAGGACGTCCAAATTTAAAATTCTATAACTGATACCAATTTTATCCATCCACATCCATTTGCCAAAATCTGATTCATCATAACTATAGTAATTATATCCATACCAACTGTTAGATTGTGCCTTTCCGGGAGAATATACTACTTTCCACCCTGACATTACTGTAAGATACATATCTCTATATACAAGTCCTTCATTGTAAGGTGTGGCTCTTATGACCTCTCTATACTCAAGACCATATTTTTTGGTCCTTTTACAAGCCCAAATTCTTAAGGCCACATCATCCCCAAATATTTCCAACCATCCAATATATTGAGAACTCATGCAATTGCATTTTTCAATCGCCTGCAGGATCTCCTTTGGAGTATTTATAAAATTGGCATCACATTTTAATTCCGAATCTGTCATATCAGCCTCCAAAACCAAAATCAAAAATTGTCATTTGTCCCGGGAGTTTCTCCTCTTTCTTTTCTTCAGGTTTCTTTTTCTGTTCTGCTGCCTTTTTAACTTCCTTCTTCGGCTTTTCGGATTTAGCCGGCACGTCCTTAACAATATCTTCCGCCTTAATAGAATCTTCTTCAAAGAAATGGACCGCCCATCCAAACACTTCCTGATCTGCGCATCCATAGCTATTTTTGCCATTAGCGGCCTTTTTCGCACAGCTAATAACAAATCCCCAACAATCAGCCATTGTTTTATTGGCATTTCGGATTTTCTCTACAAGTACATCACTTGCATTTTCTTCCAAATAATCCAAAATAATCTCTGTTTCCTTGCTATTGGCTTTTAAGCCTGTTCTTTTGCCTTCTTTCATTTGATTATTCCTTTCTTATAAATTCTTTTGCTTTTTGAACATACCATTTTGCATCTCCCTGATGCAAACAAACAACTCTTTGTCTTTCATCTGATAATGGATCACATTCATTGCATCCCTGGCAATTCTCAGAAATAAGATATTTTACAAAATCCATAATTATATTATCGTTTATTTTGTCCATTATCCCTCCATTCCAAAAATAATAAATAAAGCCCTCCAATTAATCCAAACCATAACGGGAACAATGCAATCCACAAAAACCATGCCATCTTTAAAAAAACTATCATTTAATCACCTCCTATTCCTGATTTACGTAATCAAAAAACATATCCAATCCCACCTGTGCAGGTTCAGCATTCGGATCCTTTGGCATATTCTGAATTTCAATAAGTTTATCTATTCTTGCCTGTTCCGATTTATGCTGCCAACTTAAAGGTTCATTGCCTCTGGCTCTATTTTCATATACCGTGTACGTATGGCCTCTGTATTCATACTCAAGAAATACGTAATCCTTTTCGTATCCTCTGCCGTAATATTTTGCAACAAATTTAGCCTTCTTTGCCATAGTGTTTTCTCCTTGTGTTTTTTCTTTATTTTACACCATTTTGAAACACTTTGCAACAATAAACATTATTTTTTATAAGTTTTTAATTGTTATGATATCCGCCAAATAAATGCTTTCCCTCAGCTTTTTCTTTTTTTCTGTGATATGAACTATGTTCGCCACGTTTTTTGATTTCTAAATTATCAAGCCTATTATCTGTTTTATCTCCGTTTTTATGATGAACAATTTCATCTTCTTCCAATCTTCGACCTAAATGTTCTTCCATAATTCTTCGGTGCTGCTTAATATTGCCTTTTTTGTTATAACCTGGCAAATATTCAACGATATAACCATTTTCCATATATGATTTATGCTTGTAATTTTTCTTTCGATATTCTCTCGCACAATCTTGAGAACAGAAATCATTGCGAGTTGTATAAAAATCATTTCCGCAATTTAAACATTTTTTTATTTCCCCGGTTCTCATACCTATACCCATACATTTTTTTGAGCAATATTTTATTTTGCTGCCTTCTTTGATTCTATGATCGCTTTTGGGTATTAAAAATTCTTTTCCGCAGGTTTCACATACGAACTTTTGCATATTTCTTTCCGTATGATTCCATCTAAATTGCATTGAGCAATTTCTTGAACAAAATGTTCTCGCCTTGCTTGGACTTGCTACATTAAAAATTTTATTACATTGTTTACAAATACATTCCATAATATGCTCCTTTCGTTTTAATTATATATACTATGGAATACAAAATCAATAATAAATTATGTTTCAACAATTTTAATTCCATAAAGATATAACATTAATTTTCGTTTTATTTTAAAAATATTATAAGCAGATCCGTTTTTATATCCCTTAACATCTTCAACAATAACTTCACCATCCCGGATATAAACAAAATCGGCAAGATAAGAGCATTCCTTCTCAATTACCTTGCCTTTTTTTATTCCGCCTCTCACACCTACAAAATCAGGTTCTCTTTGTGTCGGAATCAACACAAATTTTACCTGCATTTCAAGATTAGAGATTTCGCCTGCTGCCTCCAGCAATTTTAATTCTTTATATCTTGCAGCTTCTTTCCGGGAATCAAATTCTATTCCATCAACAATCGTTTTCGTGTTCCTGTATTTGTTCTGATTGTACCAACGCATCTGAAACCGCCTCCATTATCTTTCTAAACTTCTCGCTCTGCAGGAACGCAGAAAAATCAACACAAACTTTATTAATCGCAACAGCGAACTGGTCTAAAGCCTTGGAAAAATCTTCTGCAATTTTCGCCAAATTATCATCCGAAAAGATTTCCAAAGCCGCCTGCAGATTTTTTACATATTCATCCGGCGTACAGCCGTATTTTTTCTTAAATTGCTTTTTCGCCTGTCTTTTATTCATATTCAGATCCTCGTCATTTTATTAAACATAAACTCTGAAAAGTCTGGCTCTTTTTCAGGAATTATAAAATCTTCAGGTTTCTCAATCTTTTCGGCCTTTAAACATTCCCGGGCAAATTCATCACACTGTAATTCAATTGGAATGCCATTGTTTTCCACTCTCCTGGTATATTTATGACCGTTTAACTCTGCACAAAAATATTGTCCTTTTTCATCAAATTTCAAATATACATCAAATGTAGTTTTATTCATTATTCCCATTTATACCTCTTCTTTCTTAATGCCTTTCTTAACATTTCATTAAGATCAGGAGCTTTAGTCGGTTTTGTTGTCAATCTTTCAATTGTCCATCCTTCCCCGGAATCAATAACCTTATATTCTTTTTTCTTCCAAAAAGTCTGCCTTTTTTCAATTATCATATTATTCCTCTATATTCAGCTCCTTAAAAACTTTTTCTATTTTAGGCCATTGAAAAGCAAACCAATCCACCGTAGTTTCATCATGTCCATAAGGTTTATGCTCAAAATTAAATCCTAAGCCAGATTCAAACAGAAATGCATGAATAATTTCATGTCTTATAATTCTGTTCTTATCATTCCACTCTTCAAGTTTTTTAACATTAATTGTTCTTTCATGCGGATTTGTTTCAGCATCATTATCGGGTTCTTCTAATTTTTCAACATCATAATTTATTCGCCAAAATTCTCCGAGAATTGAAATTATTTTTGTTTCTTTCATTCTTCATCCTCCAAAAAATCACCACAAACTTTGATATATTCGCCGCCATAAGGACAAGCATCGGTTCCCTTATGAATACAATCGCCGCAGGTCTTATCCTGGTAATCATACTCTGCAGGTACATGACCACACTCCGGGCAAACCCAAAAAGTCTCTTCACAAGGCGCACCATACGCACCAGGTCTGCCCTCCGAATATTCCTTAAGATCGTCTTCGTCTAAAACAGAACCACAATTCTCACAATAATATTTCATAAATTATTCTCCTCTCAACCATCTTTTCTGTTCTGATCCCCGATTCTTCTTTACATAATCCAGGATAGTTTCCATGGCCTCAATGCATTCTCCGACAGTCCCTACACAATATTGTGGACAATCATCCTTGCATTCTTTACCGGATACGTGGCATTTTTCACATATAATGACATTTTCCATCATTTTAATTGCTTCTTCTAAATTCATTATTTATTTTCCTTTCAGTTCGGCAAGAAATTTTTTAACCCTTATTGTTTCTTCCGAATCTTCATAGGTTCTGCACCTTGAAAATTCTTGATACCCTTCGTTTATCGTATTTCCATACCAAGCACCAAGATTGACAGTTTCTGCCTTGCATTTTTGATTTTCATTGT
>JAEEGK010020942.1_pt1 | contig 13855 bp, 10 predicted proteins | sample 8958771 | NCBI WGS metagenome assembly JAEEGK01 (sample SAMN16246547, study PRJNA631951) | gut metagenome | biome: gut microbiome; feature: rumen; material: SC-attached | host: Bos | place: Iran: Karaj | collected 2018-10 | reverse complement strand
ATCAAACTGTAGTTCAATAATACAATTCAACAAATTATAATAATGAAAATGAAAATGAAAATAAAGTAGATTACACATGGTTTGACTTTCATCATGAATGTAGAAAAATGAAATATGAAAACTTATCAAAATTAATGAAAATGAAAAGTGTAAGTAAAGGATTAAACAACTTTAATTTTACTCACATAACATTTGATTACTCAAAAACATTATCAATATCATCAAATAAATTAGATGAAATATTACATTCAGAAAACTTTATAACATTTATAACAATTCAAAATGGAGTATTTAGAACAAATTGTATGGATTGTTTAGATAGAACAAATGTAGTTCAAAGTGTATTTGGAAGATATTTTCTTCATAAAATGTTACAAGAATTAAAATTAAGTGAAGGACCAAATGGAGATCCATTTCAGAAATTTAAACCAGTATTTGAAAATATTTTTAAATTACTTTGGGCTGATCATGGTGATTCATTATCTTTATCTTATTCTGGTACTAGTGCAATGAAAAGTGATTTTGTTAGAACTGGGAAAAGAACTTTAATTGGTAATTTAATTGATGGTTATTTAACTTCAAAAAGATTTTATATTAATAATTTTTGTGATGATTATAATCAAGATTGTCATGATTATTTTTTAGGCTCAATTTCACCAAAAAAAAATACTTTTAAAAATCATAATGGAGGAAATTTTCAAATTATTTTTCCTCTTACTATATTTTTAAGTTATATTTTGTATTTTTTCTTAATTTCTATACTTTACCTAAAGATTATATTGATAATTTTTCGAGGAGATTATTCAGATTAATTGTTTTTTTTGGATCAATTATTTTAACTTTTATGAGTGTTTTTGGTATAATGAAAAAATCTTTAATTGATTTACATACAACACAGCCTTAATTTTTTTTTTTTGAATTATAATTGTTTAATATTTTTTTTTATTTAAATATTATTAATTTATCTTCTTTTTTTGATGTTGATTTCTTTTATGATTTAATTATATGAAAAAATTAAAAAAATAATTGATTTGGAAATGATGAAATAATTATTTAATTATTTGACAAATTTAAAAAATTCAAAAAAAAAATTAAAACTCTCACTTACTACTATCAGAGAATGACGATAAAGAAAAAGATCTTTTTGGACTCTTTCTAATATGTCTAAATCGTTTTTTTCTCAAATTAAAATTTAAACTATTTTTAAAATCTTTAAAAGAAGATTTAATCTCAATATTATCTCTAAAATGATTATTTTGAATAATTCTTTTTTTCAATCCTTTACAATCTTTTGCAAAATGCCCAAATTCTCCACATTTAAAACATTTTTCATTTTCTCTTTCTTGTAATTTTTCATTTCTAGTTTTTGCTAATTCAACTATAATTTTTGAACCTCTAAAATTATAATCATTAAAATTTCTAATTGCATTTAAAGATGATTGAACATTGGCATATTCAATAAAAGCAAAATTTGTTTTTAAAATTACTTCTTCAACTTTTCCACATTTAGAAAATAAATTACTTAAATCTTCTTCATTTACTTTCAAAGGAAGATTACGGATAAAAATTCTAGTATTAGACATTTAAAAATTATAAAAAGAGATAATTTCGATTTATATAAAATAATTATATATATTTCTATTTTAATAGTTTTACACATTATTACATCTTTATATTATTTTTTTTTATTTTTTGTTTTTATTTAAAAATATTTAATTGAATAAATCATTCATAATACTTGTATTAGAAGTGAATTTTGAAGTAATTGAATATTTATCAAATTCACTTTCTTTTACATAATCATTTTTATTATTTACATTGTTACACTTTATAATACTTACAGATAATATAATATCACCTGGTTTTCCTCCTAAATAATAAAACCCATTTTCTTTTGCTTTAATACTAAAAGGTGATATAAATAATTGATCATCAGAATTTTTTTTTGCTTCTTCAATTAATTTTTCACAAATGATATTTTGATAATTTAAATTAAAAATATTTACTTCATTAATAATGTCCAATATATTATTAATAGAAATATTATCCCAAAAACAATCATTTCCAATTATTAAAATATCATTTTCTAAAATATCATAAGATTTTGTTATTGAATATTCATTTGAATCACCAAATTTCCCTACTTGATAAGGAGTATTAAAAGAATGATATTTTTCTTTGGACATATACTCAAATCTATATTTTTGAGATTTATTATCAAATCTCATTATAGAAAAAAGTGAGTCGCCCATTGAAATTGATAACATTCTCATTTTTACCTTATCAATATATAATAAACAATATGTTGATGTTCCTTCTATTTTTGAATTTTTATTTAAGTTATTTATTATATTTGTTACTTTTTGTTTTAATATTTCTTCATTTTGTAATTCGATTTCTTCATTTTTTAATTTAGATAATTTTTCATTTAATTTTTTTGAATATAATAAGTAATTTATATTCAATTCTTTCCAATATGATATTCCTTTGGTTAATATTATCAAATTATCATTTGATGATATATTATTTTTATTTTCTGGATTTAATAAAATTTCTTTTATTGATGTTTTGATTATAATTTTTGAACTTTCTTTATTCTTCTCATTTGATGATTTTAATAATTTTTCAAGAGAGTTTTTATTTTTATTCATTAAGAAAAAAAGAAGGGAATAATTTGAAAATAAATTACTTTTATTTTCAAAAAATGTTTTTGAATTTCCAGAACAATTCATTTTATACGTGTTTAACAAATATAATAAAATAATAAAAATAATTAAATTTAATGATATTTTAAGTATATTTTCCAAATATATAAAAAATATAAATCAACAAATAAAAAACTAAAAAAAAAAAATAAAAAAATTAAATAAAAAATGTCTCAAAACCAAGAAGAAAAAGGAACAGAAGACCAAGACGAAGTATACGAAAGATTAAAAGCTTCAAAATTTAAACAGCAAAAACTTCCAGCATGGCGTCCAGTACCAACAATAACAAGTACAACAATAACATTTGTATCCTTTGGAATAATTTTCATAATAATAGGAATAATAATTTTAATATACTCAAACAAAATCCATGAAGTAAGTATTCGTTATGATACATTATGTACATCACTAAATAATGAATGTGAAGCAACAATAGAAATAGATAAAAAAATAGAAAAAGATGTAATGGTATATTATCAAATAAATAATTTCTATCAAAATCATAGAAGATATGTAAAATCAAAAAGTGATGATCAATTAAAAGGAAAAACAGTATCATTAAAATCAATAAAAGATAGTGGTGATTGTGATCCAGTAATAACAAATTCTGAAATGGATGTTTCAGAAAGTATTACTGGTAAGACTTTAGATCCTGATGATGTTGCAGTTCCTTGTGGTTTAATTGCTAAAAGTTTTTTTCGAGATACTTTTTCTTTAAAAGATGATAAAAATAATGAAATTGAAATTGATAGTAATGATATTGCTTGGAAAGCTGATAGAGAATTAAAATATAAAAATGGTGATAAAGATAAACAATGGATTGATATGACTAATGAACATTTTATTGTTTGGATGAGACCTTCTGGTTTACCTAATTTTAGGAAACTTTGGGGGAGAATTCATAAAGATTTAGAACCTGGTAAATATAAATTAACTATTGTAAATCAGTTTGATGTTGCTTCTTTTAGTGGACAAAAACATTTTGTTTTAAGTAATGTTAATGCTTTTGGTGGAAAAAATACTTTTTTAGCTGTTTCTTATATTGTTGTTGGTGTTATTTGTATTATTTTGGCTATTGTTTTTCTTATTGGGTATAATATTCATCAGAAGAAACAAAAATAATTCATATATTTGTTTTTGTTATTTTTTTTTTTATATTTTTAATTAATTTATATATATATTTTTTTTTAAGTTAAAAATTAATAAAACGGTTAATATAAAAATGATAATCAAATAAAATGTATTCAAATAAAATTGGGTTTTTTCTTTTTATTATTACATTTGTTGTTTCTTTAAATTTAAAAAATAATATTACTCCTGTTTTAATTCAAATTCAATTAAATAATACAAGTAATGAAGAATATAAATTAAATGATAAAGAAGAACATATAAATGAATTATCATTTTTAGAATTAATTCATAAAAATTTAAAAAATATTTCAGATATGACAAAAAAACATGAAAAAATAGAAAATTTTAAAAAGAATTTAAAATTAAATATTAATCAAATAGAAAATAAATTTAATAATACATTTAAAACATGTTCATTAAATAATACATTTGATTTAAGTAATAAATGCAATAATAAAATATTAAATTATAATATTGCAATTAAAGAAAAAACAATAAATTTTATTAATCAAATAACTGAACCCATAAATAAAAAAGAATTAAATTTAATTGATTTTAATGAAAACAAATTTAATGAGAAATATGATAATGAAGATGATAAAAAATTTTATTTTAATCTACTTTTTAATTTACAATCATATTATCAATATCAAGATTTAGAAGAAGAAAAAGAAAATAAAACAGAATTATCAAATTTAATTTCAAAAGTAAATGAAAAAGATTCTGAATTTATTTTAACTAGAAATGCACATGCTGGAATGTTAATTGATAAATTAAAATTTGTTCTTGAAGAAAGATCACAAAGTGATGATTTATTTATGGAAGGTAAATTTTTAATGCAATCATATAATGAAAAAATTAAAGAATATAATAATGAAATTAATAATATTAATTTTCATTATGAAAAAAATGAAAAGATTAATTCTTTAAAAAATGAAATTGAAAAGGAATTAAATAATAAAATGAAATGTATGGAATATATTGAAAAAAATGAAAGATGTGATGATGTTAATAAAATTAATGAATATGCTGTTTCTATTTTAAATTTACAGGAAAATGTTTTTGAAAAAATGAAAAAGATTTTAGATTAATTGTTCAATTATAATTAAATTAATACATTTTTATATAAATTATTTGTTGTTTTTATTTGTTTTATTATTTAAATATACTTTTATTTAATCCAATTTTTCTTCATCTTCTATTATTATATTTTGATTCAAATTTTCATTATTTGTATTATTATTATTATTTAAATTTGTATCCTGAGTATTATTTTCATTATTATTTAAATTTGTATCCTGAATATTATTATTATTATTATTTAAATTTGTATCTTGAGTATTATTTTCATTATTATTTAAATTTGTATCCTGAGTATTATTATTATTATTATTTAAATTTGTATTTTGAGTATTATTTTCATTACTATTTAAATTTGAATCTATATTTTCTTGCTTATTATCTAAATTAGTTTCTTGATTTCTTTCCTCATTATTATTTTCATTATTTAAATTATTTTCTTGATTTAATTCTATATCATTATTTTTATTTTCATTTGCTTCATTTATTTCATTATCTTTTTTAATATTTTCATCTTTTTTTTCAACAGAAGATGGTTTTATTCCATCAAACATATTAAGATTTTTTTTAAATTCATATTTTGAATTTGTTTCATCTAATTTAAATTTTCCTCCAAATTCATCACCAATTTTTTTAAGAAGATTATTTTCATTTAATAAATCGACAATTTCTTTTGAAGGATTATTTTTAATCATAATTAATTCTAAAGCTTTTTTTAAATTATCAATTTGAATATTTTTTTTACTTAATTCCTTTTCATAATCAATTTTTTCTCTATTCATTAACATAAAAGTAGACATAATTCTTTTTTGTTGTTTATTAGTTCCAAAAACACTAAAGAAATTTTTATGATATTTATTAACTAAACTATCATAATTCAAAGTAAGACTCAATTGTGTATTTTGCATAAAGAATTCTTCCCAAAATCTAATTTGATGAATACTAAAAGAAGGAGTTAAGAAAAAATCATTAAAAGTTTTTTTTTCATAAAAAGGATTTTTATATTTATTAATATCTTTTAAAATTTCAGTCCAAATACTCATTGTTTTTTCTTTAGCATTTTTACTTTCTCTTTCCCTTTCATTATTATATAAAAATGTACCATATAATCCACTATTAATATTATTAGCAATAAAAATTAAAAAATCCATATTAAATTCAAAATACATAGGATATTGAACTAAAAATTGATGAGTTGCATCTAAAAATTGTAATAAAATAGGAGAATTTTGATTTTCATTATATTCAGCTTTTGAATAATAACCATTTCTAGCTCTAAATTGATGTCCAAAAGATAAAAAATCTTTTTCAATTAATGTCATATAACCTAAAATAGTTTTATAGAAAGGATCAATTAAAAATTGTGAGAAAGCAGTTAATTGACTTGCTCTATCCCAACCATCACTACAATGAATTAATACTGTATTACCATCTTTAACACTTTGAGCTATTTGAATTGAACCTTTAATTAACATAAATATAAAATCAATCCAACCAGTACTTTCAAAATTAGAATAAAATTTATTATTTTCTAAAAATTTTGGATTTTTTAATAAAGAATATATTTTATTTAAAGCATTTCTAGCAGTATGAATATTTTCAATTTGACAAAAGTGAATTTCAGCACCAGGATAATTATCAACATTTTCAAATCCAGCTCCTTTTAATTTATTTGCATAAGCTGATAAATAAGGTCTTGCATCATATATACAAATTCTTTCATTTAAACTTATTCTTTTCATACAATGTAATAATTCTTCATCATATTCATTTCTTTGATTAGTTAAACCTACTTTTGTTTGAGAAGATCTCCAAATACTTCCTCTATTAGGATTATAAAAATATGATAATGTTGGTACTCTATTTTTAGTTCTGAATGCAGCAGAAGCTTTTAAATATGGATCTGATAAATTTCCTGGAACTATTAAAAATTTTGGATATGATTCACATAAAGTATATTTTTCATTTAATGTTGTTGTTCTTAATAATAAATTTTGACCCTCTGATTTTAAATTAACTAAACCTTGACGTGCAAATTCTTTTATTGGATTATATATTGTCCAACCATTTATTATATTTGGTAATTTATATATTGGATTATTATCATTGTATTTAATTGCAAATGATGAAAATGTTGCCATTTCTTTATTTGATATTAAATTTGTTAATATTCCTAATAATGATTCATTTTGACCTAAATTAAATAATAATTGAAATATTCTTTGATCTTTCATTGTTATTTGAAGTGTGTATTGAAATGGTTTAGATTTATCTAAAATTTTTTCTATTGAATCCATTTGATGAATAGGTAAAGAAAAAAAATTATTTGGAAAAAGATTAACATATTCTTTTTTACCAATAAAATTTGGAATTAAATATAATCTAAATGCAGTAACTAATAATTTACATTGAAATTCAATTTCATCTATTTTAATAATACAATTATCCCAATCTATTCTAGTTTCATTATGTATTAATTTAAAATCTTTTAAAAAATTTTGATCTGGATTTGCTGGTTTATTAAATTTTGTTGGATAAGGATTTGAAGAAGAAACATTTGAAGAAGAATTTGAAGGAGAAGAATTTAAAAATGCACTCATTGATGATGATGATTGTTGATTATTTTCATTTAAACCTAAACTTTGATTTTGATTTGATGAATTTTGAGTTGTATAAGTTCCTTGATTCATAAATGTATTTTGTTGTGGTTGATTTACTTTTTGAATTTGTTGTTTTACTACATTTACTCCTTTATTTAACATATTACCGAATTTGTTAAGGTAATCCATTAATATTTAATTTTTTTAATGTTTTTAATATATTTTATTTTTTTATATTTATTTATTTAAATAATAAAATAAATAAATAGACTTAAATAAATCTTCAAAATTAAAAAATGAGAACTTTAAAATTAATAACTTTAATTCTCATTACATTAATTTATTCAGAAGAATTACATTCAGAAGATAATGTTTTAGAATTAACAGATGATACTTTCCTTTCAGCTGTAAAAAAATATGATACATTAATGGTTTTATTTTATGCTCCTTGGTGTGAACATTGTAGAAATTTCCTTCCTGAATATTCAAAAGCTGCAGAAGTTTTAAAAAAAGAAAATATAATTTTAGCAAAAGTAGATGCTACAATAAATAAAAAATTATCAGAAAAATACAATATTAAAGGTTTCCCAACAACTATTCTTTTAATAGAAGATTCAATAATTGAATATAATGGAAGGAGAAATTCTGATTATTTAATTAAATGGATGAGAAAAAGAACAGGACCAGCATCAAAAGAACTTAAATCAATATCAGAAATAAAAAAATTTATTAAAAAAAATGAAATATCAATAATTTACTTTGGAACAAATGAAAAAGAAATAAAAGAATATGATAAAGTAGCAAGAAATGATGAAGAAAATGAATATGGAATAGTAAAAGATTCATCATTAATAAAAGAATTTGAAGTAAAAGAAAGTAGTGTAATAATATATAAAGAATATGAAGATCAAGTAGAATTAACTCAAGATTTAACTGCAAATAATATAAAAGATTTCATAATAAAACGAACACCACCAAAAATAATGAAATTTAATGAAAAAGCCTCACAATTAATTTTTGGTCAAAATAAACCTGCTCTTTTCTTATATGTAGATCCAAATTATAAACATTATCATTCATTAAAAAAATTATTCCAAAATATTGCAGAACAAGTAAAAGATAAACTTCAAGTAATTATAACAGGAGTAAAAGAAGGTTTAGAAACAAAATTAGCAGAATATATTGGAGTTTCTGAAAATGAATTACCATGTGTTAAAATTGCTGATACTAGAAATATGATTAAAAAATATAATATGGAAGGTGAAATTAATGAGAAAAATGTATTAAAATTTGTTAAAGATTGGGAAAATGATGATTTAGAAGTTGTTTATAAAAGTGAAGAAGAACCTAAAAGTAATAAAGGTAATGTTTATAAATTAGTAGGTAAAACTTTTAAAAGAGATGTTATTAATACTAAAAAAGATGTTTTAGTTAAATTTTATGCTCCTTGGTGTTCTCATTGTAAATCTTTTGCAAAAACATATAATGAATTAGCTAAAAAATTAAAGAATAATGAAAATATTGTGATTGCTGAAATTGATGCAACTGCAAATGAAGTTGAAGGAGAAATAATTAATAGTTTTCCTACTTTGAAGTTATATCCTGGAGGAGAAAAATCTCAACCTATTTTATATGAAGGTGAAAGAAATTTAAATGATATGATGGATTTTATTAAGAAATATTCTAATAATGATATTGAAATTGATGAAAAGGAAAATATTAAAAAAGAAAAAGTTAAAGAAAAAAAAAATGAAAAAGAGGAGAAAGAAAAGATAAAAAATAAAAAAGATAATGATGAGAAAGATGAGAAAGATGAGAAAGAAAAGATAAAAGATAAAAAAGATAATGATGATAAAAATGATAAATATGAAGATCTTTAAATTTATTTTTTGTTTTTATTTTAATTTAAAAAAAATAGTTTTTACTCTATTTAATTTGTTAAAAACAACTTTACTTATTTTAAATAAATTATACTTTATTTATTTTTTAAAAGAAATTTTTTTATTTTGAAGAAGCAATTTTATCAAGAGCTTTTATTTTTTTTCCATTTTCATCTTCAACAATTTCTTTATCAAAAGCATCAACAACATCAGTAAATCTAATATGATCATATTCATTTTCATCAACTAATTCTAATAATTTTTGTACTTTTGATTCAATTTCATCTTGATTATAAAGATTAGTTCTTTGAATAATTTCAACAAAACCTTCTCCTGTAATTATTCCATATCTTCCTTCATCAACTTCTCTAAAAATTTCTACTAAATTTGCTAAATAATTTTTTCTAATATTTAAATTAAACATTATTATTAAATTTAAGAAATCACTTAATAAAATTTTTTTCCCTATTTGCATTAAAATTTCAACATTTTCTATTTTACTTTCAATAAAATCTTCTATTTTTTGTGTTAATTTTTGAATTAATTTTGGATCATCTTTATATAAAATATTTGCAATTGTTTTCCATAAAGTTTCATCCATATAAATACTTTCATTAATAATTTGTTCATATTTCTTATTATTATTTACAATTTCTTTAATTAATTTTTTAATTGTTTCTTTTATTTTATGTAATATTTGAATAGAATAATTTTCATCTAATTCATTTCTTAATAATAAACCAAATAAACATATTTCACCATTTTCTTTAGAATATAATTTAATACCATTTAAAATATTAATAGACCATTCAACAATTAATTTCTTTAAACCATATTTTGATTTAAGATAATTAAATAAATGTTGTTCCATAGTATATTTTGGTATTTTATTTTGCATATTTTTCTTATCACTTATTTTTTTTGTTTTATAAATATCATTAATCATTTCAATTAAAGTACCTTTTGCTAATATTCTTGGAATTGTTGTTAATGGTGTAATTTTCTCATGTGGATTTTCAAATAATGATTTTAAGTCAAAAATACTATTTTGTGAATTTGGTGAAAATTCATTATTACTTTCTCTATTTCCATTTGTTTCTGTTCTTATCATTCTATTTGCTTTTCTAAATAAATTACCTGATAATTTATCATTATCTTTTTTTAATAATCTATTTTTTTCATTTAAACTTTTATTTTCATTTTGTAAAGTCTTTGTTGATATTTCAAATTCTTTATTTTTCTTTTTTAATTTATTTAATTCATTTGTTAAATTTTTTATTTGTTTTGATAATTCAATATTATCATTTTTTCTATTTGTATTTAATTCAGTTATTCCTTTATTCATTTTATTAACAATTGAATTTATATTCTTTTCACTTTCACTTCTATATTCTTCTATTTTTTCAAGAGAATCTAAAATTAAATTAGAATTATTAAATTTATTTAATGTTGATAATTCTTTTAATATAGAATGTACTTTTTGATTTAAAAAAGAATAAATATCTAATTTACTTTGATAAACATTTAAAGCATATAAATATTTAGGTGTACTTTTATTAATCATATCATTAATATAATCAATTTTAACTTTTAAAATATCTTGAAAATAATCACTAAATTTATTAATTTCATCAGGTTGTTTTTCATAATATTTTTTAATATTAGAAACAATTTCATTAAAATTATTAATTTCAGATTGTAATGAAGCATCTTGTACTTCAGGAATTTCAATTTGATTTTCATTATTTTTATTCTCATTTTCATTATCACTTTGAGCATTTTGATTTAATTCTGATTGACGAAGTGGTTCATCATTTTCTTCATTAATATTATTTTCATTAATATTATTTTCATTATTATTATTTTCATTAATATTATTTTCATTATTATTATTTTCTTCTTCTTCTTCATCTGTTGCTTGTCCATTTAATACTTTTAAATATTTTAATGATTGTAATATTAATGATGCATCTTCTTCATTTTCTAAATCAATATTTAAATTTGTTAATTTTTCAAATTGAGAAAGTATTTCTGCTACTGAATTTAAATCTGTAAAATTATTATTTGATATATCTAAAATTTCTAATGTTTCTTTATAATCAAGTAATTCTTTTGGTAATTCTGTTAATCCTTTATTTGATAAATCAATTGATGTTATTAGTTCTGACATTATTTTTATTTTATGTAATTTTTTTATTTAAATAAATATATTTTTAATATGTTAACAATTATATATTTTCATTATATGATTTACATTAATTTTATTAATTAGAAAATTGAAAAGTTTTTTTTTATTTTTGTTCACATTCAATTAAATGTATAATTTTTGAATTAAAAATATTATCATTTGAACTTGATTTTTTTATTTTTTTATTATTATTTTCATTATTATTTTTTTTATTATTATTTTCATTTACAAATTTAATTACATTAGGTGATGATATTTTTTTTATATTTTTATGATACTTTTGAACATGAGTAGTAAAATTATATAAATTCCCACTTGCATATTTTTGAATTTTTAGAACTTTCCCTGAATAAATTCCTTTATGAAGACTATAAAATAATGAATGTAAATAATCAAAATAATTTTTTTTTGTAAGTTTACCAGAAATCATATATAAATGTTTTTCTCTATTTGGTGATGAATCAATCTCTGTTATTGGTGATATTGGTGAAGATTCATTAAAACTTGATTCTAATTTTAAATTTTTTGATTGTTTTGATAATACAATTTTCTTCTTTCTTTTAAATTTATGATAATGATGATTATATTTATAAATATAAGGTTGTAAATCTACATCAATTAATTTTTGTATATATGGATTTATATTTTTTGAACAAAAAGATACTCCTGTTTCTATTGGTGATTTAATTTGTTGAGTTTTTATATTTATTCTATAATTATTAAAAAATGATTTTAAGTAATTTGGTGTTGTTTTTGAATTTATCATTGTTTTATGTTTTGAATACTTATTTACTTCTTTATCAATTGCTTTTAATAACTTAGTTCTTGTAGAATTTATTTTTTTATATTCATTTGATTTTCTATCTCTTGGAAAATCATCTTCTTTACTAATAACATTATTATTATAACTTATATTATTATCTTTACTATCATTATTAATTGATTCTTTAAATTTATTATTAAATTCTTGATTAAGATTATATATATGATAATTATGTTTAGGAGAATGTATATAATATTCTTCCATAATTAAATAATTATTAAATTTATATTTTACGCAAAAAAATAAATAATATAATATATTATTATTTTATTAATTTAATCATCTTTTTTTTCAATGTAAGAAATATCCCAACCTTTATTACTTTTTTGAGTCATTCTACTTAAATTAGATATTATATAATTATCACCTTTATTATTATTACTCATTATTGATACTATTGTTTTTTCTGAGTTTAAATATTCAGTAATATTATTTGAAGGTGATTTATAAAAATGTTTTTTATTCACTTGAAATAAAATTTGTGAATTTTTTATTTTAGATAAATAATTTTTTAATTTTTTTATTCTATTATTTTCATAATTACATTTACATTGATATATTTCAATTAATTCATCATATTTATTATGTTTTGTTTCATTTTCAGTATTATTCAATTCATTATTTCTTTTTTTTAAATTATTATTTTCTTTTAAAGCACTTGAAATAATTAATTTTAAATTGTCTATATCATCAATTAACTCAACTTTTATTAATATTAAATTTTCATTTTCAAGTAGAAATGGTAAAATTTCAAAATCTCTAAATCTTTTATATTTTGGTAAAAATTTACATTCATTTTGAATGTATTCTTCAATTTCATCATATTTCTTTTGAAATTTTTTAATAAATAAAACTTTTTTTTCAATCGCATTATAATAATCTTGATATTCACGAGAATATAACTCTAAACTTTCTTCATTTCTTCTTTTATTTTCTTCAAGTATTTGATTATGTACTAGAATTTTACCTTTAATTTCAATTTTCTTTTTTTTTAATTCTTTTCTCTTATTATATAAATTAATTAATTTGTCAACTTTTTCTTTAATAATATTTTTATTAACTTGAATAGTTAATAAAAATTGTTTTATTAAATCAAAATTAATAATTATTGTATTATCTAAATCATAAATATAATTATTAACATCTATTTTTGTTTTTTTATTATTATTATGATAGGCTCTAAAAGTATAACTTAGATAATTTTGAATGGGAATTCTTGTACTATTAAAATGTATACATTTCTCTTTTTGGTTGTCTTGTTTTAAATTATTATTATTTCTTGAATTTCTACTTTTATTACATTTAAACTTTACCTTTGGTATTCAATTTTTGTAAAATTTTTTATTGGTATTCCTTTCATTATTTATTAAAAAAATAATTCTTTTTTTTATTAAATTATATTTAAAAATTTAAGTAATGACTACTCCAAAAGTTGGACAAGAAGTAGA
>JAEEGK010020941.1_pt1 | contig 13855 bp, 15 predicted proteins | sample 8958771 | NCBI WGS metagenome assembly JAEEGK01 (sample SAMN16246547, study PRJNA631951) | gut metagenome | biome: gut microbiome; feature: rumen; material: SC-attached | host: Bos | place: Iran: Karaj | collected 2018-10 | reverse complement strand
TCTATGACGGTGTAAACCTCGATGAGGACGATAGGGTGAGTGACATGCCTCTGACGCTTGACACGCAGAAGTTGCCCATTGAGTTAACAGTCTGGCCCAATGGCAAGGATGGATACACGATAGGATTGTCCTACGATACGGCAGTTTACAGCCGTCAGGACATGGAAGTATTTATCCATGCACTTGCCAACTATGCTGTTCATGCCACAAAGGAAGGTACAAGACTGTCGGATATTGAACTGACAACCGAAGACGAGCAGACTGAACTCATCAAGCTCGGAACGGGTGAGAAGCGTGATTATGACACCACCAAGCCCCTCATCGACCTGTTCAGGGAACAGGCAGAGAGATCCCCTGATGCTGTAGCCGTTGTGGACAAGGATAGCCAATATTCTTACCGAGAACTTGACATTGAATCAAATGCCCTGGCGAACATCCTCATTGAAGAGGGTATCAATGCTGGCGACCATGTTTGCGTTGAGCTTCCAAGAAGAAAAGAGTTCCTGCTCGCAGTCTTCGGCATCATGAAGGCAGGAGCATCATACGTGCCGATAGACATGGAATATCCTGAGGAGCGCAAGCATTTCATCATCGAGGATTCTGAGACGAAACTGGTCATTGATGAAGCATGGATGAATAGTCATACGGGCGATGACACGTCGGCAGTCAATCTGTCAGAGTCTACAAATACTGCTTACATCATATACACATCTGGTTCGACGGGCAAGCCCAAGGGTGTGATGGTTCCACATCGTGCCTTGTCTCATGTCGTACAGTTCCTTGTAGATTTATATAGGCTTACTCCGCAAAGCCGTATCAGTTGCCATGCATCCTTTGCTTTCGATACCTCCATGGAGGATCTCTATCCGGTACTGACCGTAGGAGGAACAGTCTGCATCGTACCGGAGGAAGCAACTAAGGACTTGATTCTTCTGCACAAGTTCCTCATAGGGAACCGCATCACAGGCGGAACATTCACAACCCAGTTAGGCCAGTTGCTACTGCAGGAGTATCCAGACCTGGCACTTGACTATGTGGAGATAACCGGCGAGAAAATGACCGTGAACCCTCATTGCAAAGGCAGGCTCCTCAATGTGTATGGCCCAACGGAATTTACAGTTGATGCCACCTGGTATGAGTTAGAGCCAGGACGGCAGTATGGCAACATCCCCATCGGTAGGCCTCTGCACAACCAGACGGCTTTCATTATAGATAAAAACAAGCGGCTGCTGCCACGAGGTATGGCAGGTGAGTTGTGCATGGCAGGCATTCAGTTGGCCACAGGCTACTGGAAACGGGAGGAGCTGACCGAAGAACTGTTCACCGATATCATCGTGGATGGTAAGTCTATCAAGGTCTATCGCACAGGCGATCTCTGCCGCTGGAACGAACAGGGAGAACTTGAGTATCTCGGTCGCATTGACAATCAGGTAAAACTTCGTGGTTTCCGCATAGAGTTAGGCGAGACAGAAAGCCAGGCAACCAAGATTAAGGGTATTCATCAGGCCGTAGCAAGCGTCTATAATAACCAATTGCTGTGCCTGTACTATACTGCAGATAGCGATATAGACGAAGGTACTCTGAAGGAATTCCTTGCACAATCGCTGCCTGATTATATGGTACCTGCTGCTTACATCCATTTGGACGAGTTGCCACTAACCCCCAACGGCAAGATAGACAGACGTAGGCTGAATGAGCAGAACAATCCAATACAGTCTGCCGACATGCAACAAGTAAGTCCTTGTAACAAAATAGAGGAAACACTATTGGAGATTGCTCACGACGTACTTGGCCGGGAGGATTTTGGCGTAACAGATAATTTGAAACTATTGGGAATGAATTCCATTCATGCCATGCGGATTGCTATTCGCGCACAGCAAAAGGGATATGCCATCCGAGTTGCAGAATTGATCAAATACCAGACCATCCGTCAACTCCATGTAGATGGCATCTCCATGTCGCGCTGGCTCAATGTGCAGGATAAGGGGAAACCCATAGTGGTGTATGTGCTAGGTATCTCTGGAGAGACGGAAAGCTGTCATTTGATGCAGGAATTACAAGACAAATACCGCGTCTTACTTTTCGAGAATCTGACAGAGATTTATACAAGTCTGTCAGACAAGAATGTTGATATGTTGATGGATGACTACTTGTCAATACTTCACAAAGAACTGAATGGAGAAGGTGTCCACGCCTTCATTGGACACAGTTTTGGTGGAGAAATGGCTTACAGGCTTGCAGGCAGATGGAGCCTACTGTCCGATTGGAGGACACAAGTCGTTGTTCTTGACAATGTGCCATGGACTGATAGCAGGGAAAATTTCTGGAAGTTATTAAAGGACAGGATTGATGACAAGCATCTGACGTTACCTAAAACAGTAGCTGAAGGTTTGGAGATGTCTATACTGATTAACGATATTGTAATTCAGATGAGGAGAACTTCAAATGTATGTCCTAGTTATGATTTACCAATTCATCTGTTTGTGAGTACAAAACATTCAGGTATAAATGATGTCTTTAATTATATCAATGAAATGGATACAGAAGAGAATAGGACAGTTCTTTCAGAAATTTTAGATACTGATGATATGGCAAGAACCATAGATGTAGAAGGAATGTGGCATAAGAATCATAAGGGATCCTTAACCGTAAGCTACATTCCAGATACGCACATGGGGATGCTGAAAAAGGAATATATTAGTTTATACTTAGATTCTCTAACCCTATAAAGTTATTATTATGGCGAATTATTCATCAATTTATAGTGAAATGGAATCGGAAGTCCGGTCTTATTGTAGAAAATTTCCTGTGGAGTTTTCAAAAGCCCGTAATAGCGAACTGTTCACTAAGGATGGCACACGATATATCGATTTCTTTAATATGGCAGGTTCACTGAATTATGGCCATAACAATCCCTATATCAAAAGAGCGATTCTTTAATTGATGTGAAAGCTCTACGTAAGCAGTTGGATGAAATGTCGCAGCAGTACATACTGCTTGACATGGAGATCCAAACTCTCAACTTCAAATACGACCTTGTAGAATAGGAGCAGAATAAAACAGGAGGGCGACGTACAAAACAAGGTGAGTTAAAAGTTTTTCTTGAAGACATTGGCCAGTCTGGACGGCTGGTTCCTTTACAGAGCAAGTCTTCACGGATTATAGTGCACATCACTACGACGTATTGAGTATTACCAGTTAACTAATTGTTGAGTACTGCTGCTCTCCTTCTTCCTTTGATTCAATATTCATCAATCCAATTATAATAAGGCATGAAAAGAAAAGGAATAAAAGCAACTAACTTGGATGCCATTAAGGCAATGAGGAGAGGCGGAAGAGAAGCCGAAATGGAACTACTCGGTCCTGGATTTCATGCCACTACCCGTATACATCAGTCTAAAAAGACGTATACAAGGAAACCAAAGCATAAAAAGGATTGGTAAATATCCTTGCTATTTGCCCAAAAAGTTTCAGAAAAGTGATTCTTTCTGAAACTTTTTCTTTTCTACGCATAAAACCTGCGCACTTATGCCTTACCTTTGCATCAGAAATTAGAAAAGCAAGATAAAATGAAAAGTAAAACATGATGAAGACTAGGTTGTAAAGAGCATCCCATGCACAAATGGTGTTTGCCACCGTGAAAGTCCCCAAAATGTCAAGCTATCACAAGACAGTAAGACACAGGGCAAAAGACTTACTCACTCACGACTGTGGGTGTACTCTCACCAAGGAATGAAAAAAAAGCATTCCTATGTAGTTTTTAATCATGTTTTAACTCATTAACTTGTTGTAAAATGGCAAAGAGACATAACCAAGACAATGCCGTCAAGAGCGTCGCCCGCGTATGCAAGGTGAATGTTCCTGCAAAGTCCTTGCAGGTGTCGAAGGGAGCCATCATCGGCATTAAGACGTGGGGAAAGATTGACTTCCTAACCCACTATTGCGGATGGACCCTGAAGCCCTCAGCGGAATGAGGAATGGCTTCCGGGATGGAAGCCGCCTCGCAGATTTTCTCCACTATATTTGTGAACATGGAGACCTTGGTTTGAATTTATCGATTAGAATCACATTGTGATACTCAGAAAGCCCCAGCACATCTTTCAAGACGTGCTGGGGCTAACCATATATACACAAAGACTAAAAGTGTAGAACTCCTGAGATCAGGAATACAATCACAAGGATTGTTATTGTAAAACAGAACATGTAGATTCCGAAGAACCACCAGAAAACCCGTGGAGTACACCAGCAGCCCTTACGGGAAAGGGCGTTGTCCATATCACATCGGAAGGAAAGCAGCATTGTACGCTCATGTCTTTCTAATTCATCGAGATAGAGTTTGTGTTTGGAGATGTAACTGTTGTATGTTACATCGAGGTTCTTTTTGAACTCGTTGATGATGTTGTCACGAATGACATTGAACTGTTCATTTACCGCTTTCATGCTCTCAGGATCAACTATTATTGGGATTCCCTCTGCATTCGCCTTGATAATGGCACACTTGAAAAGGGTATAAGTAAGGTCTCCCTCTTTTCCTGCTTTCTCTAACTGCTGACCTGCGCGTTCTACAGAAACGCTCAGTTCTCGTACCTTTGGAACAAGGTGGCGAACATCACCTATAACAAGTTTCAGTTCCTCTGTCAGTTCCTGAAGATTCACAGTTTCCTGCTGCACATCTTTCTCTTTCTCGGCCTTCTGGTCGAGAGCATTCATCTTGGCATTGAGTGCTTCAAAGTCAAGACCTGAAGATTTCTTTTCTTTCTTTTCCATAATTGTGTTGAATTACATGTGTAAACCGCGTGGGCGACGCTTGTGCATACCGAAGGCCTGTTGAGCACAACGGTGAGCCCATGCAATATCGTCTTCGTCTTCTTTTCTTCCCCAGCCAGATTCTGGCGCACTGCTACCTCCACCACAGGACTCGGACATCTGAGTGGCTGCATCGAGATAGTTAGCGAACAGCAATAGTGCCGTGTTCTGAACATCGACCACCTTTGACCATAAGACATCATCGGGAAGTGTTGCCTCGTTCATCAGAATGCTATTTGCCTTCTCAGGAATGTCGACAGGATAGTTCCTGCCATTCCAGTCAATGTCGTGGTGTACCATGACAGGCTGTTGCTTGACTGGTTCTGATGAAGTTGGATGCAATGACATCTGCTTTGGCGATGACTGTTGCTTCGGCTGCGTAACTTTGGTTGTCGTAGATGCGGTAGGACGGATGACGGGTTGGGGTTTCTTGGGTACCATTGTTTGAGCGTGTATGCTCTTGTCCCGATGCAGTTTCTCCCAGGTCGCTCTCAGTCTTGATGGAGTGAGGCTACGACTATGACCCAACAATGTGGCCTTGTATGTGGAATTACCCTTTTTGATGGAGTAACCACGAACCTTGCCGATATTGTCACGCATGACGTTGACCCCATAGCCCTTTGCTTTCAATTTTGCTTCGTATGTGTTAAAATCGAAAGAGTCCATCTCCTTTAGTGCCTCAATACAGGCATTGGTAATCTCGTCAATGTTCCGTTCGCGCCTGTCCATCGACTGAACCCACCCGCGCTGCTCATTGATTTTGTTCGCAGCCAACGTGGCCCGTTTGCCAATCATGTACTCGTTATTGACATTGCCGTCCATGTCGATGCGATTAGCATTGATATGGAGATGGAGTATCTGACTCTTACTGTCGTGGTGGAGTGACACGACATACTGGCTGTTAGCCAGATGAGTATGTGGGTCGTCGTCCTCCCTGTCCGGGCGTTTGAGATGAACGGCATCAAACTCACAGATGAAGTTGTCTGCGAGTTTCTGCCAGTCGGCCATCGTCCACCCTTCCGTCTCTTCCTTGGCTGGGGACAATTCAATTCGTATCGAGGTGTTCTTGATGCGGCGATGTCCCTGCAACCTCTCCTTGAACTGGGCCTGATGCAGCATCATCCTCGACCAAATAGAAGATGTGGTGAGTCCTTCAGGCAGGTGACCAACCTTCACAATATCAGCCAACTTCTTGTCGGCTGAGTATCTGACGGCATTACTGCCGTGTGTGATGTTATTCGCTTTAGCTATCATGGCTGTGTAAGTTCTATTCTTTCAACTGCTCAATTATAATGTCCCATTGCTGGATGATGTTGTTGATAGCTTTCACCCAGGCTGTCATGAACTCGTCATTGTCGAAGTAGTTCCTGATCTGTTGTTGTGTCTTACCCTTCAAGGCGCTGCGGATATGTACCAGATCTCCACGTGCATCAGAGAGACTCTTGTATGCCTCTATCTCACGTGCGGTCAGGTGTAACTTCAGCTTCTGGCCGATGAAGCACTTACGGCCATACTCACTTACAGACAAGCCACAGGCTTCTGCATTCTTCTGCCCGATGGCATATTCCTCATCGTTGACCCGGAAGTCAACGTGGCGGTCGCGGTTAGCGGCCTTCTCGGTTACCTTATTCTTACTCATTATACTAACATATAGAATTTAATATAAAATTCATGGTCAGCCCAATGCGAGCTTGCGAGCGTTCAAGAATCCAAACGGAAGTACAAAAGGGTGCGCCCTTTTTGTACGACATTGGAACTTCTTGCAATATGGAACGTTTCTTTGTGTACGACATTCCACAATGCTTCCGACACTGTGCCTGCTGCGCATGAACTGACGGTTTCGTTTTACTTGGGCATCTTGTTAAGTTCGTCTATCACCTTGTCCCTAATACTGTGGTATTGTGGGACTGGAGGCAGCCGGTCTTCAGACTGGTCAATTCCGTTGCTTGTTGGCTCATGCGTCTTCATGGACGCTTGTCCTTGATGTGAAGGCTGCTGGGACATAGCGTGCGGAGTCACAGGTTGCTGTTGGTTGGGGATATTCCCATCCTGCACATCGGCTGACTTCTTTCCTAACGGTGTGGGTTCCTCTGCAGTGTCGCCTGCATTGCCATTAGTATTAACAGGTACATTGACGGGTGCGGAATTACCTTCTTGGAAACGATCCTTCATCGGAATATAGTAGGGATTGACAATCATCTGCCCGTTGATATACCAGGCAGAGACGCACAGCAGGGTATGAATGCTGGTGCGGTTGTTCTGTGTCGTTGAGACAATACCCAACCCGTTCATCGTGTCAAGAACTCTGGAAACGGTCTTGCGGTCACACTTCCACAGACGGGATAGTTCAACCTCGGACATGACAAGTTGGCCAACATTGAGGTTAGCGGAAAAGCCCTTCTTCTCATAGGTGCGGTTCTCAGTAGATGCCAGTTCAACGAGTGACATCAAGGCTTTCATGCGGTCGATGCCGTACTTGCTTGTTGCAAGGAATCTCGCCTGACTCTCAGACAGGACGAGACAATAATAAGTTTCTGTTTTCATGTTTATGTTATTTTCAATTTACTCAACTATGTTTTGAAGATATACTTTGCTGTTCACCTGAACAGGATACTGGTTCTTGTTCTTTGTCCTCATCGTACATGACAGGCATTACGCGGTTCTTCCTTATCCATTCAAGAATATCCGCTTTCTCAAAATAGATCATCTTGCCATTTGGCCGATAGAAAGGGATGCTTCTGTCGGATGTCATTTTGTAGAGTGAACTGCGGGCTATGTCCATGAAGCGGGCTGCCTCTTCCACTGATAATACTTCCTTGGCATTATCAAGGATGTCCTCCACAGCGTCCATGCGCTTCTGGAGTTCTTCAATCTGCCTTTGCAGGCGGCTGTCCTTTCGGACGTTTTTTTGTTGTACCATATTTCTTCTAGTTTAGTTTGTTGTTTACTTTTGTGGCTGTCGGATGGCTACTGCCAACCTTATTTCGATTTGTTACAATCGGAAAACTGGGCACAAAGGTATATCAAAGCATTCAGACAGGGTGCCTGTGAAAATTATAATTCATTTTTTAACACTATCCAAAACAGTATGAGGACAAAAGGAACTTGTGAGGCATTGGCAGTAGTGTCTTCAGCCCAAAAATGCACATTCCATTACCATCAATCATAGTTGTCATCTGACTATTCTCTGTTTCAAAATCAAAGTCTATATATGAAATAGTACCAACTACATTATTATATATAAGAACACCTGCTGACATCAGGTTGAGGTTGGCGTTTTTGAGTCGGGTATCCTCAAATGTTAAATTTTTAAATATAATTTTCTCATACGGCCAGTCTCGTCCAGATGTGTTACCTTTGCCGCCAAATTAATAAATCAACACAAAAATTATACAGACTATGGAAGTTATATCAATTGAACGCAGCACCTACGAGGAGCTGCTGACGAGCTTCAACAGCTTCGTCGCACAGATGAAGGCGATGGCCAGCAGAGGCAACGACAAAAAGTTGGGCGATTGGCTCGACAACCAGGACGTATGCCAGATACTGAACATCAGTCCGAGAACATTACAGACGCTCCGTGACAACGGAACGTTGGCCTTCTCGCAAATCAACCACAAGGTTTACTACAAGCCGGAGGACGTGAAGAAGATTCTCACCGTAGTAGAGGACAGGAAGAAATCTCAGTGTATGAACTTAAAGCGCAGTGTCTATGAACGAACTGATCATGCCGCATAATGTCGGAGTGAAGAATGTGCTGGATAGCATGAAAGAAGTGCTTGCACTTTACAAAAGCGTTACCGGCAACTATCGTCCAATGCTCGACGGAGAACGCTACCTGACGGATAGAGAGGTTTCGGAGATTCTGAAGGTCAGTCGACGGACACTGCAGGAGTATCGTAATGAGGGTATCTTACCATACATTCCACTTGGAGGAAAAGTCCTCTACCGTGAGAGTGACCTGAAAGAACTCTTGGAGAAGCACTATCACCCTGCTTATCGCACGATGGATAAGTAGTGATTTCTTTCCAAGGTTGAATTAATGCAGAAAGACGGGAGCCTGAGACCATTCAGTACTTCCGTCTTTCTGTTTTATTGGAATGACACTGGCCGTAATCAAGATTTATCTGCAACATTATAAGGTGTTTCTATGAATCTCTTTTCGGAGTCTTCAAAACATTCGTCAAGACTGTCTGCTAACTTCTGCATATCCTCACGCTGTTTTTGCATGGTGATTTCTGCGTATATCTTAGTTGTCTCAATATGGGTATGTCCCAACATCTTGCTAATGCTCTCTATAGGAACATTATTGCTCAGACAAACTTGGGTAGCAAAAGTATGGCGGGCATCGTAGTATCGCAAATGCTGGTTGAAGTTACCCTGTTTCTCAATCATCTTGAGAGTCTTACAAATGCAGGTAGTCGTCGGAACAAAGAACACATGACCGTCTTTGCCTTCGCCCTTGTATTTCTCAATGATACGCCGTGGAATGTCAAGCAGAGGAATGACACAATCCGTATCAGTCTTTTGACGGGCGATGTGAATCCATTGGCTTCCGTCTTTGTTCGTCTTGATGTCACTCTTTTTGAGATTGGCGAGGTCAGCCCTGCCAATGCCGGTGAAGCAGCTGAACACAAAAAGGTCTCTTGTATGGCAGAGACGGTAAGTGTTCAGTTCAAGTGCCATCATCTTATGAAGGTTCTCCATTGTCAGATAGTGGTGGTTGGATTTCACTTTGTGGTATTTGAATCCTGCAAACGGGTCTCTGCGGATAATCTTTTTCTTGATTGCCTGACGTACTATCAGATGCAGCCTTGCAATAAAGCCATTGACTGTACTTGGCACCATGCGCAGTGTCGTTGACAGATAGAAATCGAAATCTACCATGAACTGATAATCCAGTTCTTTGACAGAGATGTCATTCCTATCGTATTTGACGACAATAAAGTCGCGGAGAATGGGGAGTGTACGCTTAAACTTCTGAAATGAGGCAGCACATCGGTCTATCCCTATGCGTTTTTTATATTCGTCATTGTAGTCTGCCAAAAGTTCGAGCAGACCGTCTTTCTGGGAGTCCGTATCAAGGATAGCATTCTTTATGACCTCAGCAGAAACATAACCAATACCCGCAAGATTCCGCTTATATGCCTCTTCCCCCTTTGCCATTAGATCGTCGAGTTGCATATTCAATCGCTTGATGTACGTCTTTTCCTCTGGCGTCAAGACTTCCAGAATTTTCCCAGAAGCGAAAGCCCTGCCTGTAGAGGAATTCCACAGGCATGGATCAATCTCGTAGCCAGTTGAATACTGGCACGCCTTTCCGTCGATGGTGATTCTGCCCATAATCGGACACTTGCCGTTCTTTTTCATCTTCTGACGGTTGATGTAAAAAAGTTGCTTGAATGTACTACGCATACTTTATCCTCCTATAGTTCAATGACAGACTTTTTTTTCTTTCCCAGTCTTGGCTTCTGATGGCGCTGGCTGTAGTCACGCAATATCCGCGATGGTGGAAGCTCGATTCCCGCAAGAGAGAAATTCTTGTCGATACAACTGCCCAATGATAGTACATCATCAGCAATCTTTCTCTCTGTTACCTTTGCATAGTGCTGGGTAATGTTAATGCTGCAATGACCCATGATTTTGCTGACAGTCTCGATAGGAATGCCATTCCCTAAACAGATTGTTGTACCGAATGTATGTCGGGCCTGGTGATATGAAAAGTAATGACCAAGTTTGCATTTATCTGCGATGGTTTTCAGATGTAAACGTATGGTTGTGTAGGACGGCATTGGAAAAAGGTGACCGTCTTTGTCAATACCCTTATATTTGTCGATAAGAGTTATGGGAATATCCGTTAGCCTCACATTCTCGGGAGTGCCTGTCTTGTGGCGTTTTAACTGAAGCCAGATTGTTTCATCTGCTTGTTTTACGATGTTGGAGTCTGTAAGCATACGAATGTCGCAATAGCAAACACCTGTAAGGGCTGAGAATACGAACAAATCTCTGGCAAGAATATGACTGGGATGGTCAAGTTCCACCATCATCACTTTCTTCAGCTCATCCATCTCCAGATAGCGTTTCGTCTGCTTGGGTCGTTCTGATTTGAAGCCCTTGAATGGATTTGACGGGACAAGTCCACGGCAAGTCGCCATATTCATCAGTTTCTTCAGCACTTTCAGATAGGCTATTCTTGTTGCGGGTTTGTACTTGCACTCAATTTTCAGATAAAGGTCATACTCTTCTATGAACATCATATCCAACTGCTTGAGAGGTACATCTGAAACCTTCTTCTTGCTGTGAATGTACTTTTCAAGACCCCGATAGACTTTGTCGTAGAGGAGGTAGGTGTTTTGGGTGCGGTTCACACCGACACACAAAGCCAGTTCCTCATTATGAGATTTAAAGAGTTTGAGCAGTGTCATCTGCACAGCCGCTATTCCCTGAAAGGCATTCTTCAGGTCTTCGGCTGAGAACTTATGCCCATCCTCCAGAAATTCATTAAAACGATAGCGGAGCAATAACAGTAGCTTTTCTATTTCCCTGTTGGTCGATATTGCCACCTTGCTCTTACCTGTACAGCGCTGAGAAGTGGCATTCCATATTTTGGAATCCACTTTCATCTTGCATGAGAACTGTGCCGTTGAGTTGTAACGTCCCTTGATGGAAATCCTTCCCATCAGCGGACACATGTCCTTTTCGCTTTGCTCGTTTCTTTTGAGGTAGAGCAGCACCTTCATTTCTGTTTTCATACTGTCAATTTTTGAGGTTGCAAAATTACTTTATCTCACTCATATTGACAAATTGAAAACATAGCAGAACGGTGAATAAGAAACCGCGATAGTTAAACTTTCATAACGCCCGTTTTAGATGTGCCATTCTTCGCAGAATTGCTTGTTTTCGGGCATGTCAGAACACACTTTAATTACCTGAAAAATAGGTAATGACTTGGTAGCGGATTGCTCTCAATGGTCATCACGGCATTGCTTTTTACTCTTTTGCGCAAATCGAGGAAGAATGCTGATTTTCAGCGACTTCTGGTTTCTATTTCCTCATTCTTCCAAAACCTGAAACCATCCTTGAAAGTTCATTTGTAACCGTGTTCCTTGCAATAGTCAATTGCAGGCTGATAACCTTGGAAGGTGGCCTTGTGAATCCACTTCAGGCCCTTCTTCTCATCGACGGGTACGCCGGTGCCAGTCATCAGGAACCAGCCTGTGGCAAACTGTGCCTGGGCATCACCGCCATTCGCAGCCAACTCATACCAAAAAGCACACTCCTCCAAGTTCTTCTCCACACCGTCGCCATTCCAATAGGCTGCGCCGCAGTTCTTCTGGCTCTGGATATGTCCTTGGAAAGCAGCCTCTCGATACCAAAGGAAGGCTTTTGTATGATCCTGTTCAGTACCGTTACCGAGGTAGTAAGCGTTGGCCACGTTCACCTGTGATTGCATGTCACCCTTGTCGGCAGCTTTCATATACCACTCGAAGGCCTTTACCGCATCCTGCTCCACGCCCTTACCGTGATAGTAGCACTCGCCGACATTGAAACAGCCATAGACATCGCTCAGCTCCGCAGCCTTCATATACCACTCAAACGCCAGTTCAAGGCTGTCCTTTACGCCATGGCCACGCTCATAGCAGACTCCAAGGTTATTCATCGCCTTGGTGTCGCCCTCATAGGCCTTCTCGCGATAGCCGTCTGCCTTGTTCCGTTCCTTGGGCATTATTTCAGTTGCTTTCCGTCGGAGAATGCCTTGCCTACGGTCTTTCCAAGCTGGATATAGGTGTGGTGAACGGGATCGAAGGTAATCAGTCCCATTTTCTCCACATTGGGCTTGCCGTCCTCGGCCAGATACTTCTCGTCACAGAGGATGTTCACGATTTCAGCTACAAGGTAGTAGCCAGTCTCAGATTCGTCGATTTTCTGCTTTACACGACACTCCAGCGTTATCGGGAACTCCCTGAATACAGGGGCGTTCACATTAGGAGCCTTCTCAATACTCCAGCCTGTCTTCTCCATCTTGTCAGGAGTGTTCCTGCCGCTGACAATGCCTACATAGTCAGAGGCTACCATCGTTTTAGCAGTAGCAAAGGCGACGGTGAACTCCGGATTTACTGCAAGATTGTCCGTCGTTTGATGAGAACCGAGTGAGATGACGATCTCGTTCATATCCCACTGGCCGCCCCATGCAGCGTTCATGGCGTTGGGCTTACCTTCTTTGTCGTAAGTGCCGATAATCAGCACGGGTTGTGGCAGCAGCCACGCAGTTGATTTGAAACTCTTCATATTGCTTTGATTATTTGTTACGTCTTTCGCCTGCTGTGCCAATGCACTTGACATTGTGACCATTATCAGGCACACAGTTGCTACCAGTCTTTTCATCTGATTACTCTGCTTTACCGCCAAATTCGTTATAAGATACGTTTTCAGGCTTCCACTTGTCCTTTGGTGTGGGCTGTTCTGCAGGATGGCCGATAACGATAGTGCAAAGAGGAATGTAAGTCTCAGGCAATTTCAGCACTTTGGCAACAGCTCCGGCACGATTCTCATCAGGATAGAGTCCCGTCCATACGGCACCAAGACCGATGGCATTGGCAGCAAGCAGGATGTTCTCTGTAGCAGCCGAACAGTCCTGAACCCAGAATCCGCGTCCCTGTCCTGGTAGGGCTTTGTCCATATTTCCGCATACGACGATGGCCAACGGAGCCTTCTTCAGCATACCACCACGAGGGTTGTCGCCTGCGAGTTCGGCAAGTTTCTCCTTGCTGTTGATGACAACGAAGTGCCAGGGTTGACGGTTGACGGCAGTAGGTGCAGCCATACCGGCACGAAGCATCGTCTCGATGTCAGCCTTTGAGACTGGTTCATCGGTGTACTGACGGATGCTTGTGCGCGTCATGATGTTGTTGATGGCAACCTGAGCCTCTGATTTCTGTTGAGCAGAAACTCCTGCAGTCATGGCGAGAGCCAGCATGATAAAAATGACCTTTTTCATAATTTTCTTGTCTTGATTCTTAAACTATGTTGCAAATTTAGTCATTTAAGA
>JAEEGK010020940.1_pt1 | contig 13856 bp, 9 predicted proteins | sample 8958771 | NCBI WGS metagenome assembly JAEEGK01 (sample SAMN16246547, study PRJNA631951) | gut metagenome | biome: gut microbiome; feature: rumen; material: SC-attached | host: Bos | place: Iran: Karaj | collected 2018-10 | reverse complement strand
GCTCTGAATGGCCATATTGTAGAACAGCGGCACGAAAACGGGGTGGAACATCAGGTTGGTGTGGGCGGCGGCGAGCGGAACGGCCGAAACGTAGATTCTGCCTTGCCCGCAGCCGTATTCGAACATCAGCAGACCGCCCGACTCGGTGTCGAAAAGGCGCGTTATGCGTTGGCGCGAAGTGGCCGCAACCTCAAAAAATCCGTCGTACGTGGGCATTGAGTAGTTTTTGGGGCGGTCGGAAAAGGCGTCGCGGAAAAGGCTGTGGCGCGTGTTCAGATTGGCCGCCGCGCCGTTTTGCGCAATCCAGCCCTTCATTTGCGGACCGTTGGTGGCTCGCAGCAACTGGTCGAAATCGCCTTCGCGCGACGGCAGCAGCACCAAATGTCCGCCTGACGCCACAAACTTGGCCAACTGCTCCACCGCTCCCGACGACAACTGCACGGGCGAATCGAGCACAATCAACTGATTGTCAGCAAGTTTATCATACTTAACGCTGAACGGCGACACGCGGCGGTAAAGCACCGCACTGTCGGTTCGGTAGAGCGCGGCAAGATAATCAACATCGGTTTTATCGCTGATACACAAAACGTTAGTATGCCGCTGAATGTTAAAACTGAAAAACAGTCGGTTATCGAACGTGATAGGGTAATCCTGAATGGCCACGTAGCCGCTGTTCCAGCCCTGACGGCTGTGCAGGAAGGTGCACTTCACGTCGAGCGCGCTGTTGGGCTCAATCGAGAACGGCACGGTGTTCTTCATTGTGTCGTTGACAAAGACCTGCAAATTAAGGTTCGAGAGCGGCTCGCTGCCGTGGTTGCGCAGGCGGACGGTCATCTCCTCAACCTTGCCGACATACAATCCAGGCGAGCTAAACCACAGTGAATCAATTGAAATATTGTTGCGCGAGCCGTTGGCTTCGGGGGTCAGAAAAATATGCTGACGGCTGTCGGGTTGCGAGTTTTTGAGCACGAACGACGGCTTGTGCAGGTCGGTGAGCAGGAACGAATAGAGCACGGTGTTGGTGTCGCGACCGATAATCTGCTGACGGTGAAGCACTTCGTCGATTTCGGCAACAATGTGGGTTGACTGCACGCGGCGTACCCAATCGGTGAACTGCTCCGCTCCCACCCAACGTTGTTGCTGCGGTTCCATTTCGTTGGTTATCAGTAGATAATCCGTTCCGACGGGGAAAGCGTCAACCAGTTGGCAAGCCTGCGTTTTGGCGCGCTCGAGCAGCGTTCCGTGGTCGTCGCCAGCTTCCATACTGAACGAGTTGTCGATATAAACAGCCACTCGCGTTTTTTGAATGTTATCATCCTCGTTTTTAGGAATATACGGCTGCGCGAATGCCAGCACAATGAGTGCCACGGCCAGCAACCTCAACACGAGTAAAAGCCATTGCCGCAAAGTGGAACGTGTGCGCTGCTCGCTCTGTATGGCCTTGATAAACTGTGTGTTGCTGAACGGCAAAATCCTGTATCGGCGGAAATTGAACAAATGCACCACCACAGGGACGGCCAGCGCCGCCAATGCCCACAAAACCGTTGGAAAGAGAAAATGCACGTCTTTCAGATTTTCGCCAAAGATAGAAACCGATTGGCATTTGTTCCATCAAGTTGGCGAGAAATTGTTGTTTTTATTTGAAGGCTGACAACACCAACCGAACGCTCCTGAAAATAGATTTTATAGGAAAAGTGTATTTTTTTAAGCACGATTTTTATAGGAAAAGTGTATTTCCCATAACTAAATTTTATAGGAAAAGTGTATTTTTAAGTATTGGATTTTATAGGAAAAATGTATTTTTGTAGAGCAAATTTTATAAGAAAAGTGTAAAACGCTATGCTTAAAAGAAAGATAGATAAATATTTAGAAGATTATCTAAAATCCGACTCAAACAAAATGCTGATTCTGGCTGGTGCTCGGCAGATTGGAAAGTCGTATATCATTCGCCACGTAGGCAAACGGCTATTTCCCAATTATGTGGAAATAAATATGGCCGAAGACAGTTTTGGTCCAAGGATTTTTGCCGATGCAAAAACTCTGGACGATTTCTATCTCAACCTAAGCACCATAGCAGGCAACAAACTGAAAGACAAGCAAAAAACGCTTATTTTTATTGACGAGATACAAACCTACGACCACTTGCTGAGTTTGGTAAAATTCCTCAAACAAGACGACCGTTTCACATACATCGCGAGCGGTTCGCTACTGGGCGTAACGCTCAAAGAAACGCCCACAATGCCTGTCGGAAGCATAACAATTAAAAATATGTATCCGCTTGATTTTGAAGAATTTCTCTGGGCAAACGGCGTGGGCGAAGAAGCAATTGCCGCTATGGAATCGAAAATCGGCAAACGAGAAAGTCTTTCAGAATCGCTTCACGCGAAAATGATGGATTTGTTCAAGAAATATCTGCTTGTGGGTGGTCTGCCCGATGCAGTGAACAGTTTTATCAGCAGAAAAAACATTGTCGAAGTGCGTGATATTCAGCAGGAAATACACCATCTCTATCGGCTCGACGCCGCCCGTTACGAGCAGGAAAGCCAACGCAAACTGAAAATTCAGCGCATTTTCGAGATGATTCCGTCGAATTTGGAAAACAAAAAGAAAAGAGTGATGGCAGCGAAAATTGACGGAAAAAAAGAAGCGCGGATGAGCAACTATTCCGATGAGTTTGAATACCTTATCAGTGCGGGCATAGCCTTGCAGGTGCAAGCCGTCAGCAAACCGTCGTACCCTATTGTCGAGAACAGCGGCAAAAACCTTCTGAAACTCTATTTGAATGACGTGGGCATTTTCACAGGCATACTGTATCAGCATCAAATCCAGGCAATTATGAACGACATTGGCAGCGTAAACCTCGGCTCGGTGTACGAAGCGGTTGTGGCTCAGGAACTTGCAGCCCACGGATTCAGGCTCTGCTACTACGACAACAAAAAAATGGGCGAAGTGGATTTTCTAATCGACGACGCAGAACACCTTTCGGTGACTCCAATCGAAGTGAAATCGGGGAAAGACTACTACGTGCACAGCGCACTATCAAACATTCTTGAAGTTAAGGAATACAATATCAGCCAAGCCTTTGTACTGAACAACGACCGTGAAATCCGCACGAAAAACGGCATAACTTATCTGCCCGTTTATAGTGTTATGTTTTTGAAAAATAACGATTTGCGGCAATTGATTTTGGAATAGGCGGCAATATTGCGCAGTTTTTTTTGGAAACACACTCCAACACTGCCCTTTACACGTACCTACAATTACTTAGTGCGCGATTTTCTTCTCCTCACCACCACAAACACAACTGCCAACGCCGATAACGCAACCAATGACACTACAACAAACAATACCGCGGATTTTGATTTGTCGGCTTCCGCCTTAACAACTTGCTGCTCTGTGGGCAATTCTTGTTTTTGCTCTTGTTCTTCTATTTCTATAGAATCAGAACTATATTCATCTTCAACATTCCAATTTGGCTTAACACCATCAACTGTAACATTCAAAATCTTCCAAACATCTGAAAACAACGGCATTGCGCTGTTTTTATCTTCATAGATTATCGAAACCAAAGTTTTGTCAACAGGATAAAACCAAATGTGGCTCACACCAACCGACTCCGTTGAATCGCCTTTGTAAATATCATTTACCGCAAGTGTGTATGAACCAGGGCGTAGCAGCCTGACATTACGAACTGCATTCGAGCCGAACCACCCATCGTTGAAATTTGAGTTTACCTCATAAGGATAAGCAGGGAAACGGTCATCGAGATGCAATGTATCCGACCAACATTCTTCATCATTTGTCAGAATTGCAGTTTTTACTCGACTGTACTTTTGCCATAAACTGTCTTTTGGGAATTTTGGTATATCAGGGTCGAGTCCTTCGTATTTGTCAATAAATAAATGCCGATTGTCCTCTGTAAGTTTGCTATCGACATAGCCATTTGCGACAAATGGTCCTATACAAGTTTCATTAATAATGAAATCGGTTTTATCACATAATACCAGTGGTGCAAAATTTGATTCCGTTTTTCCGTCGGCATTAAAGCCCGCACTATCGTTTTTAATTAATTGTATATGAGTATATTTTCCATCACCAGGAAACTCTCTGTTCAGCGATAAATTAGAGTATTCGTCATAGCCATAAAAATGGAAACGGCCTAATGGCTTATAGTTTCGTGCACTATAAATACGGTATGGTATTAATTCCGTTTCTTTAAGTCCATCTCCATCTTTCATTCTATAATTTGTTTTCATTCTATAATCTGTCAATAATACAAAAGAGCCTATGATTCCACCTTTCCACGTAGCACCTGTCGATATATCATAATACAACTGATATGAATTGACTTGATAAAATTCTTCTGGTGTATTTACAGAATAATTGACGCAAACCTTTGATATAGAATTTGGTTGGAATTTAAGTTTGTGATAGAAATGCAAGACTAAATCAACCTCGCTTCCAAATTCGTATTTATATTCACTTTCGTTGAATACCACATTTGTCTCTATTCCAACATTTTTCAACTCCACGCTACTTCCATCCTGCACAATACTACAACCTTTATAATATTTCTCATTTTCATCGTTTTCCATCCATAGTCTATATAGCGCTTGATATTCAGAGTATTTCAGGACTCGCAGTTTCTTGTCATACTTCTCAATTTCTGATTTAGTCATCTGCAGTTGCTTGTCATCATATCCTATTCTTTTAATGCGAACATTTTTATCTAATGCAATTTTCCAAAGAATAGTATCATTTACAAATTGGAAATCGCCTACCATTACAGTGTCATTTTCTAATCTAAAAGGCATTTTTACTACTATAGGAAAAGCGCAAGGAACCACTACTGTAGAATCGGTTGTGTTGCGAAAGCAAAATACGGCCTCAATCTTATCGCCCGATACATACATATACTCTTTTTCCAAAGCAATGCTATTGTTGGGCTCTTTCACATAGATATTGCCATACGTCCAATCTTCAGGATAACGAGCGCCGCCGTCATCAGCCACTGCCACAGCAACCAAACTGCAAGCGAAAAGAATGCATAAAAACTTTTTCATAATATTTGAGATTTAATGATATAAAGATAGGTAATTAATTGATATGGAAAATGCTATCAAAAAGAATTCTGGACAGCTTTCTTAACACCTTATATGTTTATTCCTCACACCCACAGCGGCTCATTCGCCCAACCATTCGGGAAGCCCATTGCAGAAATATCAACGTTTGGAAATTCCTGTAAAAGAGCCTGCAATCTAACAACGAAAGTAGTAGTGGGATTGACTGTGCGCAAAAGATACTGCATTATACACAAAACATAATACAGACGGTTGTTTGCAACCGAGCCGCTAATAAAAGTATGCTTTGTATGACGTGGGAAAAGCGGCTGAATACGCAGTGTACGGTTCCACAATCGGCTATGGTGAGCGCAGATATTACGGACATAAACAATGCTGTGCAACCACGACTCAAAAACGCTGTCGCTTATTCCATAAAAATTGGCGATTTTACGTTTCGTGATGCCTGGTCGCAAAAGTTTATATAGCAATGACAGCGTTCCAAAAGAAGTTACTTCCATTGTCATCCACGCTGGTGGAAATGGATTATCATATAATGCTTTAAAACGCAATATTTGGTCATCGTCACTACGGTCGAGTTCTGCTTTCAGACTATTAAGCGTGGCAGTATATCGATTTGCGTTTTGAAAATTGGCGCTGTCGGCAAACCAATAAATATCAGTGTCATTGGCAACAATGTACGCCATTTGCGTGCGGACAGAAACTTCGATTTTTTCCAATTCTGCGGCAACCAACTTGCGCAAACGACTATCAAATTTGTACAATTCATACGCTTTCTCAAAAGAAGCATCAGACTTGAAAATGTGGTTAATCTTGTCACTCATTAACGGAATCAAGTAACTCTTGAGTCTGAAATAACTGATATTATGCAAAGTATGAAGAGCCTTCGTCTCATCAGAAAAGATTAGACCTTTTGTTTTGAGCAAAGTTATCTGCTGGTTAAAATCTAAAGGCTGATTTGCGTAGAGTGCCATAATAACAAAAAAAACTCACCCAAAGCGCGCTGTTCTGGTGGGAAGCGGGGTGAGTTTGTTGATGCAATAATAGGAACTTTCCTTTTAATTACCAAATATTTCCTTCACAATTCAATTTAATCTCGTTTCAAAATTACGCAATCTTGCTCAAAGCGACATCAATCCTCCGCAGCGTCTCATCCTTGCCAATAAACTCGCAAATATCGAAAATGCTCGGGCCTTGGCTGATACCCAGAATGGCGATTCGCAGAGTGTTCATCAACTGCCCCATCGACATTTGGTTATCGACAATCCATTGGTGAATGGCGGGCTCGGTTTCGGCGGCGGTAATCTTGTCGAACTCGGCCAGTTTGGCAGCCAGTTTCTTCAGATTCTCAACATTTTCAGGCTTCCAGAACTTAGCAACCGACTTTTCGTCGTAACCGCTTGGCGCGACAAACATATACTCGGTGAGCGGCAGCAAATCCTTGGGGAAAGTGGCGCGCTCCTTAATCAGCGACACGGCCTTGGCGGCGCGCTCGGCGGTTGTTGAAACGCCCTTTTCGGCGAGCATAGGAAGCAGTAATTCAGCAAGTTTCGCATCGTCGCACTTGCGAATATACTGTGCGTTGAACCATTTTGCCTTTTCAGGATTGAACCGCGCTCCTGCCTTGCTCACTTTTTCGAGCGAGAAGGCCGAAATGAGTTCGTCCATCGAGAAAATCTCCTGCTCGGTGCCAGGGTTCCAGCCCAGCAGAGCCAGCATATTTATAAATGCCTCAGGTAGATAGCCATCTTCGCGGTATCCAGCCGAAACCTCGCCGTCGGGTGCTACCCAACGCAGCGGGAACACGGGGAAACCGAACTTGTCGCCGTCGCGTTTCGAGAGTTTGCCCTGCCCTTGCGGCTTAAGCAACAGCGGAAGGTGTGCAAACTGCGGTTGCGTGTCGGTCCAGCCGAAAGCACGATAAAGCAGGTAGTGCAGCGGCAACGACGGCAGCCACTCCTCGCCACGGATAACGTGCGAGATCTCCATCAAATGGTCATCGACAATATTGGCCAGATGATATGTCGGCAGTTGGTCGGCCGATTTGTATAGCACCTTGTCATCTAATGTCGATGTGTTGATGGTGATGTGCCCGCGGATTATATCGTCCATCTCAACATTCTCGTTTTCAGGCATTTTGAAGCGAACAACCCATTGGTCGCCACGCTCGATGCGCTGACGGACCTCGTCAGCCGAAAGTTTGAGCGATGTTTCCAACTGATTGCGAACCTGATAGTTATAGGCAAATGTCTGTCCTTTCGACTCCGCTTCTTTGCGCATAGCGTCGAGCGACTCAGCCGAATCGAACGCATAGTAGGCGTTGCCCGAATCGATAAGTTGCTGAGCGTATTGCAGATAGATTGCCTTGCGCTCGCTCTGGCGATAAGGTGCGTGCGGTCCGCCCTGCTCTACGCCTTCGTCGGTTTTTATGCCGCACCATTTCAGAGCCTCAATAATGTAGGCTTCGGCTCCAGGCACAAAACGCTGAGAGTCAGTATCTTCGATACGAAGAATAAAATCGCCGCCGTGGCTGCGGGCAAACAGATAGTTGTACAAAGCGGTGCGGACGCCTCCAATGTGAAGGGCTCCTGTAGGACTTGGTGCAAAGCGCACTCTAACACGTCTTTCCATAACAATACATCGTTAAAAGGTTCATAAACAGCACAAAAACTGCTTTAAACAAAAAAAGCTGCCTTTCCGCAGCTTTGGTAGTCGATAGGAGAATCGAACTCCTATTTAGAGATTGAGAATCTCTCGTCCTAACCGTTAGACGAATCGACCAGTTAGTTTGTCGTTTTGACGGGTGCAAAAGTAGTGGTTTTTCCGTTTGTTGCAATAGGGTGACAAAACTTTTTTTAAAATCCATAAAAAAGAAAAGGCCGGACTACGAAATCCGACCTTCTGTTTATCTCAAATAAAACGCTAAAAGTCTTATTTTGAATTGATTATTTCGATAATCTCTTCCAAGCTCTTTTTTGAATTCGGCATAATATTTTCAGGAACCGGCTTACCTGTTGCAGTTCCAGCCTGAAAGCGCTTGCACTCTTTGAATTTTCCTGGCACAAGGCAATACATATTTTTATATGCCACACCGGTATAATCGTTTACTAAAATGCCTTTTTGAAAAATCGGACACTTCTCGAGTTTGGCGCAAACACTGTTTTCCATATATCAACTTTTTAAATATTTATAAATCAACAAATTAATTTTGCCGCACAGCAAAACATACCCTAATACGCAATTTTGAGGAAAAAGATACATTTGCGGCAAAAAAAATAATAGAAAATATGGACTTTCTGCCTAACGACCCCGCAATTTTGGTTTCAAGCATCAATATGCTGCTTCGCGATGAGGAATTCGACTCGCTCGAATCGCTTTGCTACAACTTCAACCGTGAGCCCGACGAGATTAAAGCCCGACTGCTGGCCAACGGATTTGTTTACAGCGAAGAACAACGCCAGTTCCGCCCCCAAAACTACAATGCGCAATGATTGGAAAAGACTGCATTGAGACGGCCTACAGTTTTCTGCACCAGAAGGAGCGAATCTACGCCCACTCCACTCTCGACTGGCAGAAAGACGATATTGAGATTGCCATTGGCGATTATGCCGACGAGATGAACCAGGAACTTTACAAAACTCTGGCCCGCGGTCGAGCCGATTTCCTGCGCGACCACGCCCGCTTTGCCAACGACATCGCGGAAGCGGTTGCCGTCCTCGAAAATATGCTATATCAATAATTTACGCTCAACGGATTTATTGCTGATTTTTATGAAAATCGCACTATTTTCGCGGCTCAATTCAGATTGACAATGGCGCAACTGCAAACATTTTTCGATTATGTGTGGCACCGCGGCAAGAACTCCTGCCTGACGCTCTTCAAGTTTATGGTGCCTATCTCAATAATAATCAGATTCATACAGCAATGGGGACTGCTATCGTACATTTGCGACTACCTTGAGCCGGTGATGCAGATTGTGGGGCTTCCGGCCGAGACCGCCATTGTGTGGCTAACTACAATGGTTGTAAACATTTACGGCGGTTTTCTCACTCTTTTCAGTATCTATCCGCAGATGGAACCGATGACTGTGGCGCAGATGACCACGCTATTTACAATGATGCTGGTGGCGCACACCTTCCCCATCGAGATTACCATTGCGCAGAAAACGGGCGTCAAGGCGTGGGTGATGACCGCCATCCGCTTTGTTTTCGCCATTCTGCTGGGCGTTCTGATGTCAAGAATGTACAACGCGCTCGGTGCTTTGCAGGACGAAGCCACCATCTCGCCGTTCCTCACCACAACGCAAACAAGTTGGGGTGCGTGGGCGCTGAACGAGTTAAAAAACTATGCCATAATCACTTGCGTGATATTCACTTTGGTAATCTTCTTGCATTTGCTCGATGTTACGGGGCTAATCCGCGTTGTGAACAAAGTAATGGAACCTACACTCAAATGGTTGGGAATCAGTCAGAAAGTACTACCAATCACCATCATCGGCCTTACTCTTGGCATCGCCTACGGCGGCGGCCTGCTGATTGAAGAGAGCCGCCAGAAGGACATCGACATAAAAGGCATCTTCTACTCAATGACGCTTATGGGGCTGTTCCACAGCATTATAGAAGACACGCTGCTTATGCTCTCGATGGGCGGCCACTGGACGGGCGTGGTGCTGTTCCGCTTTGTCTATGCCTGCATCATCACCTTCATTTTTGTGAAATGCACCAACCGTATGCCTCTCGACAAATTCGAGCGTTTGTTTATGACTAAAGCGGTGAAAAACAGAGAGAAAGAAAATTACTGAACGCAGATGACACAGATTTAACAGATTGGCACAGATTTTTCAAAAAAAAATACCCTACGCACTGCTACTGATTTAGGAAATAAAAACTCTGCGCAGAGTTATCATTTCTGACAAAAATTATTCTGCGCATAACTATCAATCAATAAAAATTCATATAATCAAATTACAATTAGCGTTTTTTCTATCAACACAATTGGAGTACAAAAATATGGATGAAGAATTAGCAAATTACGAAAGCTCATATTTTATTATAAGCGTACCAACAGAAGCAGATTTGGAAATAAAAAATATGAATGAAAAAGATTTTGCCGTCTTTTTCCATGAATATATCCATTTTATACAAGACATTACTTCTTTTTATGGTTACTCAGGAATCTATTCCCACGGAGAATATATTAGACGCGTTATTAATGATATTTACTTGACTGACAAACCTGTGCAAATGCCTGTACATTTAGATGACAAAAGTGATTTCGTTATGCTAAACAAAATGATAGCAAAGGTTTCTTTAGGAGACAAAGGAACTATAAAAAATATTTTTCTTATCAAAAATGCATGCATTGACACATATCAGATTTCTGACACATTTAATTTACCAGAACTTCATGTAAAGGTTATAGCAAATGGAGAAGAAGATATAACAGTAGGAGCTTACGCCATACGAGAGAATATGGCATATCTATTAGAAAAAAGTTGCACCACAAGATACAGAACATCGGCAGAATTTCCATATCAAATTGTAGAGTTGTTGGCAAATAAAATATGTCCCCAAAAACTATCTGACTTAGATTTAATTGCCCTATGCGACATTTCTTTACAAACTTCAACACCTGGCCCTAGTTTGTATATGATGTTAGAATCAGTTTCAAATGGCGACATAACAATCAATAAGCCAGAAGATATATATGACTTTTTCTTTTCAAAAGAAGTCAGATTCTTAAATCAAGATATGAAAACAACTGACGCATTAAGGGGCTCCGCAAAACTCGCAATTGAACATTTATTGTCATACCTTAATATTGACTCTCTATCACAAGAATATCGAGATTGGGTAATTTTTACAATAACGGCGGGTGTTGAAATGAGAATACAACATCCCTATTTTTTCTTGGATATGACAAAATGTAAAAGAGATAAGGGAAATGCAATATTACAATATTTAGCAAAGAATATTGGTTCACCACAAATGATAAATGCAAAAGGGAAGCGATTTCAATTGATTACTGATAGACCTATTTGTAGATTTGAATATCTTGAAGTTGTCAGACAAATTGAAAATCTTTTCGAATATGGTACAACTAAATGCAACTTAAAATCATGGTGTAAATTATATCCTGATGGTGCACCAGTGGATGAAAGATGCGACAAGGCTCCATGGCAAAGATGCAATGATGCTCGGTTATGTCCGTACGCTTTGTTATGGAAGCATTGGAATTTGAGCAACAAAAGAGTAATGATTAAACGTGAAAATGATTGATTACAAATCATAGAATACGATATTATCATTCTGTGATCTAAACACATTCGCTCACTACATATAAAATAAAAATATGCTTGAATGGATTTAGAAAGATTGCGGCGGTGTTGTGTTGTAAGAAAAAACGCACGACAACGTCTGCGCAAAGCGTTTTCGACCTAGAAATTCACATTCAACTTCACATTGAACCTTCGGCCTGTGAGCGAGTTCTCGACGGCATATTGGCGGTTGGCGAAGTCGGTCACCCACTCGAACGAAGCCACGTTGCGGCGGTCGATAACGTTGAGCACTTCGGCGCAAATCCACGCTTCTTTCACGTAATAGAACGGGTTACTCTTCGAGTAGGTCTTTTGACTGTTTTTCAGGCTTTTAGAGAATCCCAAATCGACACGTTGGTACGACGACATACGGCCCGTGGCCATATAGCGCGGCGACTGCGGCGGCCCGAACGGCAGACGCGAGCCGTAGTTGATTTGCAGGTGAACCTTGTAATCGGGGTTGCCAGGGAAATAATCCTGAAAGAACATACTGATATTCAGCCGTTGGTCGGTGGGGCGCGGAATGTAGCCAGGGTGGGTTGTGTACTCGTTGCCGTCGGCATCGGTTTTAACCCACACGTCGTTGCGAATGTCTTCTTCGGTCTGCATCAGCGACAGGCTGAACCACGAATCGACGCCCTTCACAAACTCGCCGTTGATTTTCATATCGAGCCCCATCGCGTAGCCGTCGGCATCGTTGCGGCCCGAGTAAATGGTGCGCAGGTTGTCGATTTGGTACGATATAAGGTCGGTCAACTTCTTGTAATACAGTTCGGTAATGAACTTGAACGGACGGTTCCAGGCCGTGAAATTCCAATCGGCGCCAGCCACAAAATGCAGCGATTTCTGCGCGCGAATGTCGCTGTTTATCTGACCGTCGGTCATTCGCATCTCTTTGTAAAATGGTGATTGATAGTAATATCCGCCCGAAACTTTGAACACAATGTCGCGCTGCCAATTGGGTTTGTACGACAGACTCACGCGGGGCGAAACGAGCAGTTCGTCGTTGAACGTCCAATAGTTGGCGCGCAGCCCCACGGTCAGGTGCATTTCCGACGAGTCGAACATAAACTGATAAACATCCTGCACATAGGCCTGTAACCTGTTGGATTTGACGCTGTTATTGGCGCGCAGACTGTAACTCATATTCACCTTGTCGGGACGGTGCGGCATTGAGTAGCCTGCCGAATCAATCATTGTCCATTCCGAAAGGTTGTCGTCAATCTGCTGACGCTGAACCGACAAGCCCCAGTTCAGGAAGTGGTTGCCGCTGCTGAACAAGCCTTTGTGCTCAACGCTTAACACTTTGGCATCGAGATAGTTGCGTCCGTGATTGCGGAACGAGCCAATGCCCACGGTGCTCACGCTGTCGCCGTAGGAACTTGCACCCACGGCGTTATCTATCTCATTTATAAAATATTCGCTCAAAATGTCGTAGGTTTCGCTCTCGTGGGTGCTGAATGCCGACGCCGTGAGTTTCAGACTGAAGCCGTCGTTGACTTTGAAATCGGCAGAAAGGGCGCCTGTATAGGTGTTAAATGCGTCTTTTTCAGCACCTTCGAAAAACATCCGCAATTCCATTGGTTGGTTGAAAAGGCCGAATTTGGTGCGGCGGTTGCGCGGCAGAAAATTATAGACATTGCTCGAGCAGTTGCCCAGAAAGCCCAACTCAATGCGGCTAGTCAAATCGAATGACAGATAGGTTTGAAAATCAATGAATTTAGGGTCATAATCGCCCGACGTTTCGAGCGAGTTGAGCAGATATTTGTTTCGCTTGTAGCGGAAGCCCGAAATGTGGTGGAAACGGTGGTTGAAACTGTCGCCGTGAAGCATCACCGAGCCGCCGAAAAGGCTTGCCGCGGCCGTTCCGCCCCACCCTGCGGGACGCTTATATTTAATGTCGAGAACCGACGACATCTTGTCGCCGTACTTGGCGTCGAATCCGCCTGCCGAAAAGAGCAGCGACGAAACCATATCACTGTTGACGAAACTCAAGCCTTCCTGCTCGCCCGAGCGCACCAGAAACGGCCGATAGACTTCTATTCCATTGACATACACAAGGTTCTCGTCGAAACTGCCGCCGCGCACCGAATACTGCGAACTCAACTCGTTGTTGGCGGCCACGCCAGGCATCGTCTTAATCAGGCTCTCAATGCTTCCCGAAGCGTCGGGCAGCACGCCCATCACCTTGGGATTCAATCGCGTAAGCGTGCTTTTGCGCACCTGCACGTCTTCAACTGTCACCTGCTCAAGTTCTTGCGACGTTGCCACCAAATCGACATCGAGCCGCCGCTGCTGCCCGTCGGCAAGCATCACCTGTTCCCAGCGCGTCTGATAGCCAATCATCGAGAACGATACGTAAACCGATTTGCCCGAAGCGATATTCAGGCGGTACTCGCCATTCTGATTGGTGACGGTGCCCGCCACATTGTCCTTCAGCACCACATTGACGAACTCAA
>JAEEGK010020937.1_pt1 | contig 13857 bp, 9 predicted proteins | sample 8958771 | NCBI WGS metagenome assembly JAEEGK01 (sample SAMN16246547, study PRJNA631951) | gut metagenome | biome: gut microbiome; feature: rumen; material: SC-attached | host: Bos | place: Iran: Karaj | collected 2018-10 | reverse complement strand
CAGATTTCCAAGTGAACACTACAAGTCCCTTTACGGGCGTTCCCCGGCTCCCGCCGGGTCGGGCTATATTTTAACGCGCTCCGGTCGGCCCCGGCGGCCCGCCCGCAGCGCAGTTAAAACGGAGCCGCGCAAGCGCGTCTCCGCCCCAAGGGGTCACTATCCCTAACGCATATTATGTCTAAAGCAACTCGTACTTCAGAGAGCTTTGACATTTTTTCATCATCTTGAATTTTTTAAAATTAAATTGAAGATTTTACTTAGCACGCAATTTTGACTTTGTGCCGTTTCACTCTTTTGACCATCATCTTTTTGTTTTATAAATTCCCTCATTTTTTCATATACAGATTGATGGAATAAAGGAAATACTTCGTGAAATTCCGCAAGCGATTCGAAAGGCATTCCCTTCTTAAGAATCCAATCTATGCAATTTTTTTTGTGATCTTCAATCATAAAATTAAGAAATTTTGCCTGGTCTTCAAAACGATTTGCAGCCCGATTTAATGCAAATTCTTTATATGCAACACCTAATACAATTGTTGTAATTACTTGAAGAAACATGATAATAAAAAACCATTTACCTAGGGAGGATGTAGGATAAACTTCTCCAAACCCCACTGTTGAAAATACCTGTAAAATGACATAAAGAACATCGCGTATATTATGAGTAAAGTTTTCTGCAGTAACCATACCAGAACGAGTCATGTCAAACAACAAAACCGCATTAGTGGCAATAACAGCAAAGAGGTGTAATAAAAAAATTATGTTTGAATGTAATGATTGTGAATCCATATTTATAAATTCATCACGAGAAAATTTCACGTCAATTTTTTCTAGATAATAGAGACCCTCGAACCTATTTTGTCGACACATCGTAATTCCGTTAATTATCTGATCATTTAGTTCTTTGAATTTTCCCTTAAGCCACTTTAGGACGCCCATTAAGTAGATTTTATCCCAGTCCGGCCTCATCTCTTTAATAGGAAAATGTACGCCTTTTTCATTTATTCGAAGCTTTTTAAAAAAAGAATTGATTTTCAACCATCGCATCGTCAAATGAATTATGGCATACACAATTAAACAAATATTTATTGCAGCAACAGTCCATATATTATGGCTTCCCAAAAAAGAATAGATTACAAGAAACGTCAATATTATATAGTATTGGAGGTCATTGACCCATCTTTCACTAAAAGAACCAGGCTGCAAGGGAGGATAATTACGATTAACCCATTTTCTGACTATCTTCTTTTTTATTATACCATTTACGAAATAAAAAACTATTTCCGCAACAACAATTATTAACGAAAAGCAAATCAGGTTTGTCAATTGGAAATTTTCCATAAATAATCTTCCTTTTTTTTCAATAGACAAATATAACAATATATTTTAAACAAAGTATTTCAAAAAGGGCCTAAGATTATTCATCTAATTTTCCCCAAAAAACAATCATCCTTCTTTTACAGATAATTCTGGAGCTAAATTTTTCCTCAAATAGTCATCAACCTCTTTTGGGGAAATGTCATCATCCCAAATTTCATGGGGCCATACCTGGAATACTTCACATTTCTCTTCTACAACAATTTGACGGATTTTTATATAATCGTCATCCATTTTGCCATCCAATGAATTATTCACAGTATTTTGCTCCAACGCAAGAATAAGGCAGTGCGGCGTTCCTGCGGGTTGAAACACGCGGCCCACTAGCGCATGGAAATGGCGGTCAACAAAATCCTGGAGCCGTTCTGCATAATCGGGTTTTTGCCAGTCCGGCAAATATACGGCCCAGAAGTAGTAATTGTCGCCCAGCAGCTCCAAAAAATCATCGCGGAATCTCTTTCGGGTCTTCTTCTTGAAATCGTCGCGCAGGGACGAATGCTTGGAGGTGTACGTCTTGAGCACATACAAGAAGTTTATGTTGTACACCTTCAGCAGGAGCGTGTCGCGGTCAAAGAGGCGATTGCGGAAATGGCGGTTGCGCTTTCCCCACAAGTTTTCATCGTCGGGCTTGATTGGCTCCGTATTCTCGCCTTTCTTCGAAAAATACGGATCGTCGTACTGATCGTCGTTTTCGTACTTTGGGACAAACCCGCGGATAAAGAAGTTCGGCGTAACGCTGTAGCCTTCCGTCACCGAGTCCCTATAACGTACCCCTTGATGGACACCCGAACTATAGCATTCGTCATTGCCATCTACAAAATCGGGAGAGAAAAAATCCTGGACAATGTTCTTGGCGTAGGTGTACTGCTTTGCAACCGACTGGCCGAGCACATCGTTTTCTTCTTTATAATACTTGCTATCGCCAATGTGCCATATGCTTTCGTTCCCGTCGGCGAATATCAGCGACTTTTCCTTGTACAGGTGGTCGATTATCTTGCCGTCTTCGTTTTTCTTCAACTTCGCGACTTCTTTGTCCTGGTCGCTGATGAGGCTGTCGATCATCGCCTCGAAAACGTTGTTGAACGAATTTGCAATCAGGTATTCCTTCGCCTTTACGTTCTTGTTGGTGTACTTGGCGCCCCAACGGAAAAACGCCTCCATTATATTGTAGAGTTTCAGCAGGCGGTCTTCGAAATACTTGTACTTGATACGGCGAAGCTCGCGCAGCCCGCGTTCGCATTCCAGAAGGCGTGCGAACTCCAGCCTTTTGAGCGGAACATAGAACTCGCTCTGCGGCATTTCGAACCCGAACTCGTCCTGGATAAACTTCATCGCGGAGAAATACAGAACAAGCAGACGGTCATCCAGATCAAAAACCTTCTTCTTGTTCTCCAGTTCCATGTAGATTGGCGAATCGCCTTGAATAAGGGGCGTCTTTTTCGCGATAGTCCGCTGCCAGTTAATCCGGTTGTTTCCGCTATGCTTGTTCTTGGCGACAAAGACGAACAGGTTCTGGTTTTTCTTGTAGAACAGTTCCATGCTGCTCATGACATCGAGCAGAGTCGCATAGCGGGCATCGCCCCTGAACTTGGAATGTTCCATGTGGTCCGGGGAACGGACGCCGGTCATATCGCTGTCGGTGCGGTACTTGTCGATAGCGGAATAGAGCCAAGTCGAAAGCGACGAGAGGAACCTTCGCTGAACGTTCTTTATGGGCGACTCGCCCTTTCCGAAAATATCCTTGCCGTCGGCGGCAATCGGCACGCCGAAAGCCCTTGTATTGTTGCAGTCGAGAAAGACCTTGGGCAGCACGAATACAGGGTTCCCGTTGAAAAAGCAATAACCGACGCCATTTATTTTGGCACTCGTGTCGGCCGCTTTGGTATTAAAACCGCTCTCGCTCTGGAAATCGCTATTGCCCCTATAACCGATAACCTCCTTGAGGTAATCGGTACTGTAGGCAAATTCTTCAAACAGGAATATCATGAACAACCAAAAAGTTTTAGGCGGTCACTTTCTCAACTTTCAGGTTTTCCATAATCTTGTTCACGATAGCTTCGGCATCTTTACCGAAAAGCGATTGGAACGTCACGCTTTTTATTTTATCATCGCCATCCCCATACGGGAAGTGGAACACGGCCTGCCGTTCAGTCTCGTCTTTATACACGGAATCCCACAAATAAAACAGGACCTTGGAACGGAACTCGTCAAATGAAATTTTCAGATCATCACGCTTTGGCTTAATGAAGAACTCGCCCATCTGCTTGTCTTCGCTATGTGTCGTTTCGTCGATATCAACATTGACTTTTTTCAAGAAATCGAGCCACATGTAAGTTGAACCACTGACGTCGATTGCGAATTTATCGGCATTCCAGTCTTCGCCGCAGTCACTATCTTTTGCGTATTTGATTGGCACGTATTTCCAGTCAAAGCGGCGCTTGAACGCACTGTCCATAGGGAACAGCGACTGGTCGCTGGTGTTCATGGTGGCGAAAATGTTCAGGTTCGGTGGAAGGGCAATGCTTTTTTCGGAAACAGGGTGTATTACTTTACCATCTTTTTCATAACTAAAGCCGATGTAATCGCCCCAAACAGTTCGCAATCCCTCCTTATCCGTTCTTAGCCAGTCTGCAAAATCGCTGTCAATATTGATGCTGTAGTCAGAGAAGCCTTTGACATTCCTGTCGAGTAACTGGAAAATGTCGCCGAAAATTTGTGCGCAATTACCACGGTTAATTTCTTCAATAATAAGAAAAACTTGATCCTTTGGACCGATTTCCTGACCGGCCTTGAGATATCGCCGCCATGCGGTTGCATAAGCTTTTGCAAAAATCTGAGGCACAAAAGAATAAGAGATTGATGAATTATTTCTGTTTTGGGCTAAGTATTCCCCAACAGAAATTCCTTTTCGATATTCAGCCTCTTGCATCGACTTTTTCACATTTGCTTTTTCAAACAATTCTTTTTTATCTTCTTTTGACAGTTTTTCTAATGATTCAAAATGAAGTGCTGTAAATTTGTGAATAGCGTATGTAGAATCTTCTTTTTGTAATTTTTGCAATTCATCAAACAATTCCTTTTTTCTCAATATTGAGATTTTTTTTACATCTTTAGGTTTGTAAGCTCCAACAAATTGGGCGTAATCGTAATCTGGATGAAATGTTGTACGAAATGCAGGGGAGTCAAGATCCTTCAAACCAATTTTATTGCCATTTTCGTCCTCAAGCATCTCATGGTCAATTGTGTATGATTTTCCCGTTCCCGGTGCACCGAAAAATATTTTTTGACGAGGGAGTTCTTTGGAAATTTTCTCATCTCTTTTTTTTATGTTATGAACAATGTTGATGATTTTGTTGAAATATTCGTCATCTTTTGCGAGTAGCTCAATAAAATCCCCTAAAAAACCATTGTAGCTAACTACTATGGGGAAGGCGGAATTAACGCATGCCGAAAAGATATCATTCCTTAGTTTGTATTTGTCCTTGCCTTTTTTTTGTATAAATTGCTTCGTGTTCGGATTAAGAATGAAATCGCGTAAAGAATTTTTATCACCGTTGTAGGAACTGAAGGATTCGATATTGTTTATTCTTGTCTGTACCTCAGGGTCGTTCAATAGTTTTAACGTCTGAGTTTTACTCAAATCTGTTTCGTCTTCATCCGTTTCATCAATCTCTTTGTCATCTAAATTCGCTTCATCACCACTCGATTTTTTTTCTTTTTTTCTCTGTTTCCCTTTTATGTCGGTTTTTATTTCATACAGAACTTTAAGATCATCATTTTTTTCTTTAAGACTGATGAGATAATCATAATAAGGCGATATGTCTTTCGCAAAATTATAAGCTTCAACCGCGAATGCTAAATATTGATACGAGCAAACTGTCCATTGATTTTTCTTTGATACCAAAAAATAATATGGTTCGCACAAACAAGTATAATCGTGTTCCTCCAAAAAAGATAGCAACTCATTGCGATCAGTTTCGGATAGTCGAATTTGAGGGATACTATCAACTTGAAGCTCCCTTAATTTATAAAAGGCCTCAAGAAAAGAGGAGATTTGCGAAGAAGAGTTTTTAGCCATTTTAGGATTCTCCTATAATATCTTTTAATTCTTCTGGTAAATACGGAGGATTCTTCCTGTGCAACATTGCATGGCAATTGGGGCATACGGGAATTAAGTCTTTTTCTGGATTAATTTGGTAGTTCGGTCCAATCATTGATACAGGAATAATGTGGTGAACGTGTATGAATCTTCGCCCAATACTACCATATGTTCTTTCAAAATCAAAACCGCAGATCCCGCATGTATAGCCTTTCTTTGCAAGGCATAATTCTCGATTGATTGGACTGCGTTCATATTTATTGCAAACGACCAGATATTGCGATCCCTCTAGTTCTCCAATCTTTTCTTCTTGATCGGAAACGGGAAGTAAACACAGGAAAAGACAAACTGCCTGTTTAGTCCATTCTGATATCACATCAAACAAATCAAAAGGTTCGTTTGAATCTGTAATAGGAACTCGTGTTAGACGGCAATAAAAATTATTCCATGTACATTCCCTTATTTCTTCATCGTTTATTGGTCGTCCATTTACTTGTAAATGAACAGAGACTCTTTTGGACTTTAGAGAATTAAGGAAGTTGATAAAATTTGTCTTTTTCCCGTCATCAGCGCGAGAGATAGATTCAAGCATCGCTCTTGCATGTATTTGCGGCTTTATTTCTAGAACAATTCTAATTTCATTCTGAATGTATGCCTTAACTTCAAAAAGCATATTTCCCTCGTTTGACGGTGAGGAGAAATAGCATTCATTGCCTTCGTGCAATTCCTTTCTTACATCGAAAGGCAATGAAAAATATTCCTGCAAATATTTTTGAAGATCGGCAGAAACCATAGAATTTATTCCTCAGACACTTCTGGATCAGGGAGATCTGCAACCAATTTTTTCAGAATTCGAGATACGGTAAAACGCATATCTTCATAATTCTCAATTGACGCTTGATTGCAAGTGGAGTTTTCCGCTTCAGCCAACGCCCACAAAAGATCATCAAGACCTTCAACAATGACACCTTTTGCTAAAATTGGGCCATATATTTTTTTGTAAAAATCGTGATTTTCATTTATTCGAACTGCATGTAAACCATTAATCAAAGCAGGTTCCCACAAGGCATTTCCATCAATAGAAGGAACGGGAACAACTCTATTTTGTGTCGGAATTTCAGCTTCACCAATTGTAATCTTCTTTTTAAACGAGCCATATGGATTATCGACAACAACTTCATCGGGTTTACCCGTAGGAGTCATTCGCGAATTTTCTACATCAGGAGCTTTGGCGTTTATAGACGAATTAGAAGAGTTATGAGCTTCCTTACCGGGCTGATGAATGGATTTGGTTTCTCCATCTCTATAACGCTTTTGGGCTTCCCGACGAGGAGCTGCCAAGAATTTCATCAAATAATCAGCTAATTCTGATATTAGCATTATTCTTGATTTTTTTATATCAACATTCAATAGTTCGTCTAGTTCATGCGTAAACGAAAAGTCTACACGCAACAAAGATCCATGAGGTTCTTTTGTGAAAAAACCAAGCCAATCACCATAATGAATAAGTCTGTTTTCTCTATATACATAGAAACCTTGATAATCGTTATTTCCTCGTGCTCTTTCGCTAGCTTCTTTAGAACTAAACTCCGATTTTCTAGGAATCACATATGCAGTCACTTTAAATGACGTTTTCTCTCCATTTTCAATCTCTACAGGAACATCCTGAAATTGCAAACGTTCAGTTTTGGGCTCCTTTATGCAGAATGGGTCCCATGGTTCAACAGGAATTCCATTCAAATCAATTGAGGTATTTGCTGCCCTCGTATCGTTCTCATCTAAAAATCGTTGAAATACCATTGACAAGTGGAATCGAAGGTCGTCAATTTTTTTCTCTAAAGCCTTTTTAGCTGCAGACTGTTTTTGATAACTTTTTAGCAGTCTATCAACCTTATTCCACACAACAAGTGTTCCCGTTGATTCCGAAGCAATCATATCAAGTAATTCAACTTCCTCATCATCAACAGGGACTATTTTCAATTTCCACGAGCCAATGTCGCTGATATAATCCAAATCCCATTGAACCTTGCGAACTTCCGCATCATCAGGACCTCTTGATATCAAGGATAATTGTTTGCAAAAAGCAGTAGATGCTGTTTTTAAGCCTAGACCAAATTTTCCTAGACTGTTCTTTTCGGCCCTTTCCTTGGAACCATATTTCATGGCATTTTTGAGGCCATCCATATCCATACCGATACCATTGTCCGCAATATACACTTTGACATTTTGGTTTGGATCCATAGAAACATTAATAGATATCTTTGTAGCTTTCGCTGCAATAGAGTTGTCGACAATATCTGCAATTGCGGTATTGAAATTGTAACCTGTATCACGCAAACCGTTCACGATTCTAGCAGGATCTGGTAAGAGCTCAATTTCTTCATTTAAATTTGGCATATTTACACCTTGTTTAAAATTTTGGAATCATGGTTAAAGCTTTCAAAAGATCTTCTTCATCTAGGGAATCTCCGGCAACACCGACTACGGCTTCTTTTGCAATGTCCCTCTTTCGTAAAATCCTTTGTTGCATAACCTGTTCTATGGTATCTTTATAGTATAATCTATAAACAAAAACTGTTTTTGATTGCCCCTTACGATATGCTCGGGCAGAGGATTGATCCTCCAATGCTGGATTCCACTCAAGATTATAGTGAATCACGTGATTTGCGCCTGTTATATTCAACCCCGTGCCAGCTGCACGCGGATTTAGGATAAGAACAGCAGACGATGAATACTGATTGAATTGATCAACAATTATTTGTCGGTCTTCAACGTCAGTTTCTCCATTTATCATCCATATTTTTACGCCATACCGAGATCGCAAATCTTCTTTGAAAATCTCAAACATTTTTTTATAGGACGTGAAAACAATTACCTTTTCCCTGTTTTCGAGAATCACTTCTAATATCTCACACAATCGTTGATACTTGACAGATTTTGAAAAAGGGTCTATTGCAGCATCATTATTCGTTATCATTGGATGCGTGCAATACATGCGTAATTTCTGAAACATCCCAATAGAAATACGGTCTGTTTGAGAGGAACCCTTTATTTCATCTAAATATCGTGCATATTCTTCACATTCTTTAGAAGACATTTGTAAAGGATTGTCAATATCTATCCGAGGTGGTAATTCATTTGCCACATCTTTCACTTGTCGACGAATCATCAATGAAGAGAGAATTGGTTCTAATTTTCGACCACCATCAACATCGTCTGATATTACATCATTAAATTGTTCCAATGATCCCAATAAACCTGGTTTAACAAAATCAACGATTGACCAAACATCTGTCACATGATTTTCAAAAGGTGTTCCCGAAACAGCAATGGTATTCTCTCTATTAAGGGATTTACACGCAATTGTTCTCGCACTAGTAGGACTTTTAATATTTTGGGCCTCGTCCAAAACCACTAAGTCCCATTTTTTCATATTCAACATGCACAAATCGTTTATCACAACTGAATATGAAGTAACCACAATATCATAGGGCTCAAAATCTTTAAAATTGCTTGCTCTTTGTGATCCATGATGGATGAGAATATTCAAACTTGGAGCGAATTTGCGACATTCTTTCTCCCAATTTGCAAGCAATGAAATCGGGGCTACAACTAATATCGAACACGTTCCTTTTTGTTGCATAGATACTGCATATGTAATAATCTGGAGCGTTTTTCCGAGTCCCATTTCATCGCCCAGAATGCAACCATTTACATGGTTCAGAATTGACCGAATCCAAAGAAATCCATTTTTTTGGTAATCGTATAAAGTAGCACGTAGCGGTAACGCAGATACATCAATATCCTCAATAGGATGCTGTTGCATAAATGATGCGTCTACAGAATCCTCAAATAAGGACTCTTTTCGCATTATTTCGAAATTTTTCAATTTCAAATATTGTGCTAGCGAGATTTCTCCCGCGGAAGAAATGCTCGATTCTCGCAAGGCGTCTTCGATTTCAGAAGTATCATTGGATATATAAAACCATTTATTCTCAAATACAAAATGATCAATGATTTTTCCCTCATGGATAACAATAGGGATATTTATCACTTTTTTCCGTGAATACGCATTTAACCAAATGCTTTTATCTTTTGATTCGATAGAAATCTTGAAAGGTGAACCAATAGACGAATATTTTAACGATGGAAAAGCATCCCTAGGGTCGCTTAATTCAATATTTTCAAATTGAATTTTAGACTTTTCTTTGGTTAACAAAGGATACAGGTCTTTTGCCAATGGGTAATAAACATTCCCATTACTTGAAATACAAAGAGTGTTTTTCAAAATAACCCAATCCGCCATGGTGATTTATCCTCGGTTGCGGAATCTGTTTAAACTTGCTGCACTTATCGATATTGTTGGGCTTGGCCTATATTCCGCGTGGCCCTCACAAACCATGTTTATTTTAGAACGTCCTTCCGCGAGTTGATATAACTTCGTTTCTTCCTCGTCGGGAGTATATTTGTTAATCTGAGGATTGATGGCAAATGAGTCTAGATTTTCGACCAGTTTGCGCAAATAGATGTCCGTTGAAAAAGCAAAGATAATATCAGCGACATATCCATGGCTCACATTGACAATATTCAAAGCGTTTAAAACTGGAGATACAAAAAAATCAGCACGGTCAATGGTTTTATTACCAGACCACCAAGAATAACTGCCCACAAAATTTAGTAGATATTGAGAAACTTTTTCTATGTCAGGATTTTTGGGGAATTCTTCTTGGAGAAATTTTTTTGCTGTAGTAAGAAACCGTTGGCTCTCTAAATGATTTAACGATTCCTTCATGTGTTTTATATATACTTCAACATTTACATGCATTAATTCACAAATTTTTATTAGAAAATATTTGTACGTTAAAAGTTCTGTACAAAAATCAACCATATATGACGCAATAGCGAACCATTGGTTTGCTACATAAATTTTTTTGCCTGCTTTGGTTGTAATAATGGAAGTGTGTTTCAAATACTTGATAGAACAATCCTTTTTGGCCAAATATTTTTGATACGCGGACCTAAATGAATCATTCAGCACAATCTCTTGAGCAACGAATTCATTACGAAATCTTTGCTTGGCATATGTTAAAACAGCATTCAAATCTTTCAATATTTGCGAATTAGGCATAGTGCGTCCCTACTTGATTTTAAGAAGTTGTCCCTTAATTTCTTTTGCAAGTGTCCTAATTACAGGTACTGCAACACTGTTGCCAAATTGATGATAAGCCTCTTTACTAGAAACAACGATTTTCATTGTCGGGAGCTTATTCTTGTTATTTTGGTTATTTGCCGCTTGAGGGTCTTTCCATCCATTGCCAACAATCTTATATCCTTGCAAACGTCCAGCTTCAACAGGAGTAAGTTTGCGAGGATTCTTTTTCTTCTTCGACTGATCAATCAGGATTTCACTTCCATCTTTCCAATAACGCGCAGAGATTGTACTACAATATGCCGCATCTTCCTTGAATAAGGAATACCCAAACCCTTTTCCATTCGCGCGATTGCGCTCTTTGCGTAATTGATGCCCAATCCACATTCTGTCGCTAATGGTCATTTTCTCCGGAATCGAAGCATCTGGTTCGAAAATGTCCGAAACTTTCGTAGGAATTGCATCTTTTAATTGATCTTTTTCAAATATTGATTTCAAATTCTTATCTAGACCAAGAGGAAACTTGAAATCCTTAGAAGGACATTGCTTTTTGTCCCAGCATACAAAGAACAACCTTTCTCTGTTTTGAGGTACACCAAAATACTTGGCATTTAGAACCATTGTACGAACTTCGTATTTCAAGTCCTCTTGCAACACCCGTAATAATGTTTCAAGGGTTTTTCCGTGGTCATGGTTCTTTAAACCCTTCACATTTTCAAGAAAAAGTACCTTTGGCTTTTTTCCCATTTTTATTTTATGATTAACAATAGCCGCAATATTAAAGAAGAGTGTTCCGCGAGTATCTTCAAAACCTTTACGCTTTCCTGCTATTGAAAATGCTTGACATGGAAAACCTCCACACAAAACATCGAAATCAGGAACTTTTTCTAATACAACGTCATTTATGTCCGCATTAAAAAACTTGTATTTTCCATCATCATCTCTTTCGAAGAGGTCTGGTTCAATAGCTTTATAATTCTCTTCATATGTTATTCGAGCATTCTTGTCCCATTCACTGGCAAAAACGCATTTCCCGCCAACAGAATGCATTGCCGTATGGAAACCGCCTATCCCAGCAAACAAGTCTATAAATGTAAAAGCAGATTTCTTTAGTCCCATTTCATCGATCCTTTTTTACAATACCAAAAATAATCTAATTCTTGTGAAGAAAAATGACATTTTCTCATATTTATGCAAAAGTAAGCTCCCTCACGGCATTTACGTATTTCGATCGAACCATGAACTAGGGGTTATAATTAAAAATTTCCAATCCAATTCGATTCCAAAGAAGACGTTCAACGTCCACCCTAAGACCCCCTATGAAAAAAAATATATGATGAATGTCATATAATGACATTCTAAGAAAAAAAACATATAAACTATTACAACTATACATGCTTGGAAGATATTCAAATGTTTTGTTTAAAACAACTAAAGCATAAAATTATATATTAACAGAAACCAGTAGTAGAGGTAAATTCCTATGGATATAAAACAGATTTTCACAAAAATTTTCGATAATACCGCTTTTCAAAGAGCTCGTGCCAGTGCATACGACTCCAATCACCCTTTCTTTAAACTTTTTAATGACGAAATACCACAGTCTCTAGAGACTATTGTAGATAGTTTCAGGTCTGGACGGCAATCTCTTTTTCCAAATCCTTATTCTTTCCCTGCTAGCATCGGGAGAGGAACGCTTGCTGATATTTTCTGGTTCGGCATTTTGGACCGCCAAATAACCGACGATCCTCAAAAAGGAATTTACGTAGTCTACCTAGTCTCCTATGATGGGAAAAGCATTTATTTATCCTTAATACAAGCCATAAATGGGGCTATAAGAAACGCAGTCGAATGTCAAGAAACGATTAGAAGGTTAAAAGCCGCTCGTAGAGGCCTAATAGAAATAATCGAAAATAGACTTGCAGGAGCATCTCTAGACTACGCTAATGATTTCACAAAAGGCGCTATAGATTTGTCTATCGATGATGGCGGAAATTTCTTTACGGCACAAGCCTATCAAGAAGCTGTACTCTATAGCAAAAAATACAGTTGCGACAATGTACCGAGCGAAGATGAACTTCGAGAAGATCTGCGAAAGATGTTAAAGATTTATGGGCAATATCGTCTAGCGGTGAGACAACAATAAATCGCAAAAAAAGTTAAAGATTGGACGAGCGTCAACACGCTCGTCTTTTGTTTTTAGGAGCCGAAGCGGTGCGGGGCTGGCGTCTGAAGTCCCGCAGAAAGAGTGGGGGCTAGTACCACCAACGCAATGTCAGAATATGCCATTTTTGAAATGTACATTTACTCACATGGAAACATATTCACCCACATCAAGGATAAAGGTCGATGACGGCGAATGGTCACTACTCGACAGGCTGACAACCAACGCCCAGATGGACTGGTTCTGGCAAGAGACTGTCCGCAACAAGCAAGGGACTCAGGTGCGGAAGAAGACGCTTACGCATGAGCAAATAGAAAGTTGTTACTGCGCTTTTATGCACGAGAATTTTCATGGATTCACTAGGGAAGAACTCTTGAAGTTGCTTGAGTTCTTTGCTAGGTATGGAGTGGCGGACGATTTTGGCCGGAGGGAACTGTCGGGGTTTTAGGGGCGGAGCCCCTAGGAGAGGGGGTGTCCGGAAGACCCGGCAAGGCCGGGGCTGCAGGCAGGGGGAGGCTTCCCCCTCCTTTATCCGTTCGGGTTGGCGAGGGCCGAGGTTGCTTTCCAGAAAGCTTCCCGGAAGAAGGGGATGCCTGCGAGCCTGTCCCTGATTTTGAGGATGTTCCTGTGGGCGAGTTCTATGAGGATGCAGTTCCGTTTCAAATTCAACGCGGCTTCCCCCACGACGCCGCTGCCGGCGAAGGTATCGAGCACGGTTTCGCCCTGCCTTGTCACGAACTGGAGGATTCTTTCGCACAAGGTCAGCGGAAGTTCGCTCTGGTGAATCTTGTTTTTCCTTGCGACGGGCGGGATGTCGAACATTGCAGGGAGCATCTGCGTGGTGCCGCTCATGTACTGGGGCGTCCCGGTGTCTTTTGTCTTCATGGCGTCGATGCGCAGGCTGCGCGCCTTGCCTTTCGAGAATATCATCACGTCTTGGGTGTTCTTGGACTTGCGCCCGGTATTGCTGACAAAGTTCCCCTTTTTCCAGGTGACTTTCGAGTAGTAGAGCAGCCCGCACTGTTCAGCGTACTTTTTGATTTGGTAGAGGTAGTCGTAGTTGTTCTC
>JAEEGK010020935.1_pt1 | contig 13858 bp, 3 predicted proteins | sample 8958771 | NCBI WGS metagenome assembly JAEEGK01 (sample SAMN16246547, study PRJNA631951) | gut metagenome | biome: gut microbiome; feature: rumen; material: SC-attached | host: Bos | place: Iran: Karaj | collected 2018-10 | reverse complement strand
TCATCATATTCTAATTGAGAATGAATTACTTTTAATGGATTATTTGGAGATAATTCAGCAAGACCCATTTCATCAAAATATATCATTGAAATAACATTCTCTTCTATATATTTTTTTCCTTTCTTTTTATTTTCCATATTTCTTGATCTTACATTTTTTATTACAACTCTTGCTTTTTCAAATATTTTTAAAACTCCTTTTGAAGTACTGGTTTTTGAACCTTGGTAAGAATTCATTACTATTTTTGGGAATAATCTAAATAAAGGACTTTCTGAATTTTCACCTTTCATTGATTTAAATAATAATTGAACACTAAGTGATTTACTACATCCTGGTTTTCCACAAATAAATACTGGAACTTGAGTATTTATACATACAAATAATGTAAATATATTATCTAATAAAGCTTTATTTTTTGCAATTCCAGGACCTAATCTTATATGGGAAACAACATATCTTTCTTCTCTTTCTGGAACTTCTTCAAATGAATGTTGAAATGTTTTTTCCATTATAGCTAAATATTCATTTCTATTATCCTTATCTGATATTCTTATATTATAACATATGAAAATTGCTAAATTTATAACTTCATCTAATAGTTTTCTATTATTATATCCTATAAATGATGATCTAGATTCATCTTCTGAATTTGTTGTTATTTTATTATTTAAATAATCATAAAAGAAATCAAAAAATATATTAAATCTTCTAACTTCTCTTAAGCTTACGGATGAAGCTTCATTTTTATCTCTAATGAATTTTTGACTTTTTAAAATTGCTTCAGATGACAAATTTTGAGCAAATAATAAATCATCTTCATTAATTTCATTTGCTGATAATTTATTAATTATTGTTTTTTTAACAATACTTCTAACATATTTTTCTTCGTCTTCAGGAGATAAATTTCCAAAATCAAATACATAATTTAATAAAGAATAAGGAAGAGGATTTACAGTATAGACTAAATTTCTTATTTTTTGTTCTTTTTTAGCAACCAAACCAATAACTTTAATTTTTTTTGTTAATGTTCTATAAGGATTACAAGCTGCTACAAAAGTTACATTATTATTAATTGGTATACCAAACATTGTATGCTTACACATCATTTCACTAATTAAACCCATTGAATTACATGTATTAATTTCATCTAAAAATATCCAATTTTTTTTATCTAAACTTATATTTTTATCTAAATAATTAACTTTATTATTTGAATGATATCCAATCATAAATTCATAAATATCATTATCTGTTATTCCTGCATGTATATTTAATATTTTCATATCATTTTTTAATAATTGTGCTATTATTCTTATTAAAGATGTTTTTCCACATCCTGTTTCTCCCATCATTATTACTGGAACATTTGCTTGAATTCTAAATAATATTAAAATCATTTTTATGAAATTATCTGATGTAAAAACATATGAACCAACTATTTTTTGTATTGTTTGTGTTTTTTCATCAATTTTCATATCTTTTTCTAATCCTGTTAACATATTTAAATTTAAAACTTTATTTAATTCTTCATAAAATTTTTCATAGTTTATAGATTGATAGTCTATTAAGTCTAATTTTTTTTTTGTTTCTCCTGAATTATATAAATCTTGTAGTTTTTTATATTCTATTTCATTTTTTTTACAATTAGTAATTATACTTAAAGAAACTCCATCTAAATTACAAAAAATCAAACTTGGAGAAATTTGTTTATATGAAATATATTCTTTTTTTTCTAAATTTTTAAAAGCTTCTTCTAATTCTTTTTCTTCATTATATTTACCGTGTTGTTTATTTAAAGAAAAATTTTGATGCTGTATTAAACTAGTATAAGCTCCTTTTGTAAAATGTTGAGTATTTTTAACTAAAGCAGAAATCATAAAACTTCTACATTTATATAAGTCTTTTTGTCTTTTATATTGTCCAACCTCTTTTAATTGTACAGTATCTAAATATAAATTATTTGTGAATAATTTTAATTGACTTGCTATTATATTTATAAAACATAATTTTTGATAATAATTAGCTTTTTCAACATTAAAAAATTCGTTGATTAAATTTTCACACGTTTTTTGATCTAAACTTTCAGCTTTTAAATTATATTTAAAAGGGCCATTTGAAATTCCTTCAATATAAATATTATTATCATCAATTAAATTTTCTTTATAAAATTTCAAATAATTACATACTATTTGTAAATTTGATGATAATGATTTTTCGATTTTCAAAGGAGATAATTTTTCAATTGAAATTAATCTTGGTTTGAATAAATTTAAAACTGGAAATTTTTGTAAAAAATTAACAAACCCAAAAGGAATTTCAACTTTAACATTAATTTTATTTCCTAAATAAAATATATTTTCTCCTCTATAATACCATTTAGTGATTAATAAAGAAAATAAAAATTCTTTCATTAAATCATCTTGTTTAGTATCATATAAGTCAATATGTATAACACAATCATCATTTATCTTTTCTTTGATTAATCTTTGAATTACTTCATCTCTTGTAAATTCACCTCCAACTGGAAAATAAATATATTTTTTTCTTTTTTGTAAAATCTCATCTTTTATTATTGTAGATTTTCCAATTCCGCAAGAATCAGAAAAAATAACTTCAATATTATCGTTTTCTAATACAATATCATCTTTTAAATTAGGAACATCTAAAATATTGTGTCCATTTATTTTTTTAATTTCTTGAATTATATCATTTCCCATATCATCATACATAATTAATAAGCAAGATTTCATTTTTTTTTTATTTTGTAAAAATAAAGTGTTTATTGTATTTAATAATTCTTGTCCAATTTCAACTTCTAAACTTTCTATTTTCATAATTACAAAAAGAGCGTGAAAATCACATAAAAGTGCTCTATATAAGAAAGCAATTATTTCTTCAGATGTTGTATCTCTATTACATAATAATAAAGTTTGAGGTGAAGGAATATTTCCTGTTAAATACATAAAATCTTTTATTACATTTATTTCCATTGTATCTCTTGTTGAATAATGAGTTTTTAATCCTTTAAATTTATTATCTTTTAATATTGAACGACCAAATATTATTTCTTGAGTCATTTCATTTTGACTGAATAATTCAGTTAAATAATTATTTGTATTTTCTATAGAAGCTTTTATTACATTTTTATCCATTATATATATGAAATCAATTGGTTTATAATTGTCATTTGTTATATATTTAAGAAAATAAGTTAAATCTATTGAATTAAATCTAAGAAATTGATTAAATAAACTAAATTGTTTACCTGATATAAATCTAATTAAAGGATAATTTAAATAATATTCCTTTAATGCTTCACTTTGTTGATTTAATAATTTTCTAATATTCGCAATAGTTTTTGGAATATTTTCCCCTACTAAAAATTGATCTTTACTCGATGATTTAATTTCAACTTTTCCTTTCTGTATTATTATTTTTAATTCGATTTTTTCAGGATAACCTTTTTCATAATTTTCAATGATATAATCAAGTAAAGTATCAATATTATTAATTAAAAATGAAAAAGTTTGAGCAGTCTCATAAAAAATTTTATCTTCATCATCTTTTTTTTTTAAAAGTGCTCTGTCTCTAATTTCTAAAATTTCATCGAAATTAATTTCTTTAAATTTTCCTTCATTTTTAGGGTCTGTCATACAGCATTTACAAATATAAACATTATTCTCATTTTGAATATTAAATATTGAATATTCAAGTAAATCTTCAACTTTCTTTTTAGTAAATTCAGATTTATCAATATTTTTAGTATATAAATCTCTAATTTCAAAATAATTTTGATTAACTTTTAAAATATAAGCTACAATATTTTTATATTTATCATCTTGAACTAATTCAATAAAAGCTTTAAAAAAGTCTTCATCTTTTGATTTATCAAATTTTTTTAATTCATTCATAAATTCAACACATCTTATAAAATCTTGAATATCACTTGCTTTTAAAGAACTATTATCACTTTCTCCAACAAATTCTGCTAAATTCCTTAAACCTTCAGTATCTTTATCAATTAAAAACTCAATTAAACCATCTTTATTTGTTAATTGTTCTAAAACAATCATATGAGGAGTTTCTCCCATAATATCAATATCTATTTCTTCTAAATAATTAACTATATCTGTTAACTCTTGTAATTTAGGATTTTTTTTTATTTTATCTAATGTTTTTTTTAATTTTTGTGAAAAAGAAGTTTGTTGTATTTTTAAAGAATTAAATAAGGTCAATGTACCTTTTATTATTATTAACATTCTATTTTTTGAAGAAAGTAACATTAATGTTGTTTCAGTACTTTCAGTATCAATATTTTGGTTGAAATATTTTTTTAAAAATTTGATTTCATGTTTAAGATATTCCTTTGTTTTTATTGATTCTATAATTTTTTGAAATATATTATTCTCAATTTTATTAAAATTTTTTTGATCTAATAAGTTTATGAGTGAATTAAAACAACTTTCAGTTTTTTTTAATTTTTCTTCTATTTTCATTCCGGGGGTAATTTTAAATATTAGTTTAAAAAAATTTGACTTAAAAAATTGATTATAATGAGAAGAATATTCTTCATATTTATTTATTATGTTATTAATTTGATTTTCATAATCACTAAATTCATATAATTTCATTGAATTTAATTTTTTACTTAATTCAATAATTTCATCCTTCATTTTAGAATTGGGATTAAAGTTAGCAAGATATACAATAATTTGTTTTAATAAATCCTTTGATTTAATAAGTTTTTCTATTGTATCCATAATTGAATCAAATAAATTATCAAAGTTTTGGATTTCAATTAAGTCTTCAATTCTTTTTTTAAAATCATATCCTAATTCTTTTATACATATACAATTCAAATTATCAATATCTAAACTTTCTAAATCTTTTTTAATTTTAGAACAAAGTTTTTCTGTTAATTGAAAATATTCATTTTTCTTCAGTCTTTCATCTAGATGATAACCTGATTTTTTTATGAATTTATATATTATCATTTTTTGTGATTCTTCTTTTTTATAAATATCTTCTTCTTTCATGACTAAAGGCCTAAATTTTCCAAATAAAATGTTTAAAGAGTTTGAATCTTTGATTGTTTCCAACAATAGTCTTACTGTCGTTATATTTGCGCCATTTAAATCTTTTTGAAAAAAACCAATTATCTCTACACTTATTTCTTTGTCTATATTTTCAACTTTTGTAAATATATGCATTAAAATTTTTTTTGCTTCTTCAGGATTTATTATTCTATTTACCTCATTTAGAACTTCTTTCACTTCTTTTCTACGCCCAATATTTAAAATTAGCAATACATATTTTATGATATATTCTTCAATATTCTTATTCTTACCCATACAATCTTTTAATAATTGTATAAATTTTTCTTGAACTTTATTTAAAATTTCATTATTTTTTTCTTTAAAATCAACAAGAACAAAAGCAAAATAAAAATCATCAAAAGTATGCATTTTATCCATTAATCCTTTCATTAATTTTACATATTCTTCATTTAATAAAATCTCTTTAAAATTAAAATTATGAAATGCTTTTACAAATTCAGACGTTTCTTCATTATTTTCTTTATTTAAATATTTGAATTTAATTCGATTCAATATAAAATTTACATTTTTTTTTTCATTATACTTATTTTCAACAAAACTTTTTTGATAAAAAGGATCATTTTTTAAACAAATGAGCATCTCTTTATTAATTAATTTATCATTTAAAATCATATTTTCATATATATTGTGTTGTTTAATTTCAAATTCATATAAAAAATTTTTTGGTAAATCTTTCAATCTCATAAATAATTTATTTAAATTTGATAAATTTTCTGGATTATTTCCACAATTTGATAAAAGAATTTCATAAAAATTTTTTGATATCTCTAACATTTCATAGTTTTTATTTTTTGAAAATTCTTTAATTTTTTCAATATTTTCTAAAATTTCATTTAATTTGTCTTCTTCTGGTTTACTTTTACATTCATCAATTTTAATCACTGTATTATTTTTAGATATAATTTCATAAATAAGTTCTTTATTAGTTTCAATTGCCTTTAACCAATTAGAAAAATTTTTAATTTTTGATAAAAGACAAATTAACTGTTCATAAGTTGTAATATGTTTCAATAAAAAAATTACATTATTATCATCTGTTACATCTGTTGCTGAAAACATTTTTTCATACTTAAAAAATAATTCAAATAAATCTATTTCTTCCTCTTTATATTTTTTTGTTTTTTCATTTATTTTCTCAGGAAATTCCAATGGAATAACATGATAATAATAATATAAAAGTAATAAGAAAAGTTTTTCTGCAAAATTTCTAACATTACTTCCAGCAATTAAATCAAGAACTTTATCTGTATGCTTCCAAATCAATTTCATTATTGCTTGATGAGTTTTTGGTTCAATTTTTTCTCTTATTTTAATTTTATCTTCTTTAAAATATGAAAGCATATGCTTTGCAAATTCTATATTAAAACAATCTTTAAAAACATCTAAATAAAAACTGAAACTCACAGTTTTTTTAGAACCAATGATTTTAACAACATCTCTTATCAAATTTCTTTTTGTATATGTAGCACTTAAATTTTGGTCTTTTAAAAATTGACAATAATAAGAATATTGTAATCTTTCAGGAATGAATTGGAATTTAGGGAAATATACTTTCAATGATTTACTATCATTTAATTGTTTTATATATATATTAAAATAAAAATTATCATCTGAGAAAACCTTATATTTGCCTGATGAAAAATTTTTAGTATAAGTAAAATTAATTTCTTTTGAATTTAATTGAGTTTTATTATATGATGAAGAAAACAAAGAACATTCATATTTATTGTTTGTTGTTGGGAAAGTCCTTTCACATGTACACATTCCAAATGCATTATTATTAATTTTAAGATAATCAATATTCAATTTTCCAATTTCAGTATTCAATATAAAATATACTTTAAAGTCAACTTGATTTGGTTCTGGCTTGAATTCATTTTTTTTTGTTGTTGACATTTTGATTAAAATAGTTAAATTCAATAATAATTAATTTTTAATAATATTTATATTTAACATTTTGATTTTTAAACATTAGTTTTTTCTTTTCATTGATTTTTTTCTTTCTAATGTTTATAAATTATTTCCTCATTAGAAAGAATCAACCAAAATTGAATGAATTTCTTTTCTGCTTAGATTTATCTTAGAACAATTGACTTTATACAAGTTTTATCAAAAATAAAATACAATCATCATCTATGATCTTCTTATATGAATATTATGAATTTATATTTAAAATATCTTCGATATAACTTAATTATATATATTTTTAATAATAGAATTTTTGATTTCAAATCTTTGTTCTAAATTTTAATATTTTTTAATAGATAATATATAAATGGATTTCAAGGGTTAATTTTTAATATTTGAAAATTATATATTATCATTTGTTTAAAAATTCTAATAAATTGATTATGCTAGTATTATTAAATTAATTATAATTATTTTTTTTTTTAAAATTAACTTTGAACATTTTTAAATGATTTATTGGTTGATTTTAATTTAGATAAAATTTTTTAATTTTATTCAATATATCAATGATGATATTTATCTTTTATTCATTAACAACAATATCTTTCATTAAACATATTTTTTATTTTATCTTTTTTTGGAAAATTATTATAAAATTAATCCTTTTATTAAGGAAGCTCATGATAATAAATACATTTTTTAACTTTATAACATTTCTTAGTTAAAAATATTTTTAATAACTGCATTTATATATTTAAAAATAAATTTTAATTTTTTTTATTACTCTTCAAGAATATCTTCAATTTTAATATATCTAGTTTTGATTAAAATTCAATATATAAATTAAATGTTTTAAAAAACAAAAAAAAGCATCACAAAAAAATTACCATTAATGTTAAAACAATTCGAGATAAAATATAATAAAAAAAATTAATTTAAATATTAAATTTAACAAAAAATAAAAACCCCAAAAACCAACAAAGAAAAAAAAATAATAAAAACCTCCTAAAAAACCTTTAAAAAAAGTAATTAGAAAAATAATTTAACCTAAAAAAAAAATTACAAAAAATAATCAGGTGAATACTTAGCAATAGGAGCTTCACCTCTTCTAGGAGCAGAATCAAAAGTTTGAATTTGATGTCCCATATTTTCATCAACTTCCATAATAGCGGCAACATTTCCGCATCTATAGCAATAATTAGGAGCAGAAAAAATAGTTAAAACATTATTATCATGAAACCATTGAAATCCTCCCATCATTAATTGATGAGCTCTACAAACAATACTTAAATTATTAGTATAATTAAATTTACTACTAACATCCCCTCCAAAAACATACCCTGCACCTCTTGGGCTTTGTCCAAATCCTTCTCTTTCTTCAGGGTCACTCCAAAGTAAATCACTCATTGGTCCTTCTTTTGGTAATTCTTGTTTTCTATCTAAAGCATTTATATCATCTAATGTTTTAATATCTGGACTTAATCCACCATGTAAACAAAATATTTTATTATCTATTAAAGCACATAAGGGTAAATAATCAAATAAATCTGTAAATATATTCCAGACATTACCATTATTACCATATTTTCTTATACATTCATCATAAAATCCATATACTTGTGATGTTTGTCTTGATTCGTGATTACCTCTTAATAAAAATATTTTTGTTGGGTATTTTATTTTTAATGCTAGAAGAAGAGAAACTGATTCTACACTGAAACATCCTCTATCTACATAGTCTCCTAAAAAAAGGTAATTTGTGTCTGGACAGTTTCCTCCTACTTTAAATAATTCAAGGAGATCGTGATATTGACCGTGGATGTCTCCACATACTGTTACTGGACAGTGTACTATTTGAACATTACTTTCTTTTATTACTATTTCTTTCACTTTGTCACATAAGGCCTTTACTTCCAATTCTGGAAGGAATTTACAGTTGAATAAATCTTCTATTTGTTTGTCTAAATCACGAATGTTTGGCATTTTTATTTTTTATTTTTTAAAATTAAAAATTTTTTTTTGGGTTTTTATTAAATTTTAAATTGTGTTTTTTTGATTAAAATTCTATAATTGAAAAAGTATAGGTAAAAAGTGCTTTTTGCTATGATGATAAAGATATAAATTATGTTTTGAGCCTTTTTATTTAATTCAGAGAATTTTTTTTAAGATTAATTATACATAAATCGGGGAAATTCAAAAAATAGAAATCAGAATTTTAAATGACTTTTATTATTTATTTTTTTCAGCAAAAAACCAATTAAATAATACCTTTATTAATAATGAAGACTTTTCATAAATGTAATTATTTAAAACAATAAAAAATTATTTATTTATAATAAGCATAAACAAATAAAAATCAGAAAAAGTAAATTTTAAATTTTAGAAATAAAAATAAAAATAAAATCTCATATTATAAACTCCTCAAAAGAAAACGAAATCATTTAAACAAGGAAAAATATTAAAATCAAAATTTAAAAACCAAAAAAAATAAAAACATAATAACAAAGCATTTTTAAATACTATTGATATTCATTTAATTAAAATAAAAATAAAAAGTAAAATAAAATATTTTTAAAATAGAAAATTTGTTTTTTATTATTAATGAATATTTCATTTATTTATTATACATTACTTGTTCTTTTTAATTCTTCAGCATATTCTTTTATTTTGATTTCATTATTATTTTTCATTTGATCTATTATTTGTTTATTTTTATCTTGTTCTTCTTTTAATTGTTCTTCTTTCGAAGGATCTTTTTCCATTTCTAATTTAATTGCTCTTTCTCTTTCAGCAGCTTCTTCTTCAAATTTTTTAACTTCAGCATCTAATTCAGCTTTTTTCTCTTCAACTTTTTGTAAGAAATCTCCTACATTTTTTGTTTGTTTATCATTTTCATTCTCTTCTTCTTTACTTATAATTCTCCCTTCTTCTTTTTCTTCTTCATCAACAAATCCTTCAATAACTTCTCCTTCTTTATTTTCTCCTTGATTATTATCTTCTCCTTCTTTATTTTCTTCTCCTTCTTTATTGTCTGCCTTTTCTATATTATCTTCTCCTTCTTTATTTTCTTCACCTTCTTTATTGTCTGCCTTTTCTATATTATCTTCTCCTTCTTTATTTTCTTCACCTTCTTTGTTTTCTTCTCCTTCATTGTTCTCTTCTTCTTTTTTTTCTTCTTCTTCTTTTTTTTCTGGAGGAGGTAATTTAACTCCTTTAAGAACATAATCTAACACTTGTTCTTTTGTAAATGATCTATCTAAAGAATGAACTTTTCTTAATCTATCATTCATAATTAATTTCTTTTCTTTTATTTCTTCATCCATCTTTTTTCTTTCTATTAAGATTAATTCTTTTTCTTTTTTTATTTTTTCTAGTCTTTCCATTCTTTCATTAATTTCTTCCATTTTTTTTTTTCTATTATATTCATCAATTTTTTCTTTTCTCATAACTCTAAATTTTTTTTCTTCCATTGAAATAAATAATTTATTTGCTTTTTTTAAATTTTCAATTTCATTATCTTCTTTAATTTTTTTAACTATTTTATCTCTTTTTTCCATTTTTTCAATTAATTTTAATCTTTCTTCTTCATATTTTTCATCATGTTCATTTAAAACTTTTTTTATATCTTCAGCTTTTTTTTTTTGTTTTTCAGTTATTATGCTTAATTCTTTTTCTTTTTCTTCATCTTTTTTTTTTTGTTTTTCCATTAATGATTTTTGTCTCTTTTCAAAGTTTTCTATTTTTTCTTTTAAAAGTTTATCTTTATTTTCTTTTGCTCTTTTTATATTTTCTTCTGTTTTTTTTTTATTATCTTCATTTTTTTGAACAAATTGTTCTTTTATTTTTTCTAAATTTTTTTGTCTTCTTTTTTCTCTTCTTAAATATCTTCTTTGCATTTTTTCTTTTTTTTTTTCTTCTTCTTCATTTATTTTATTTATTTTTTCCTTAAATTCTTCTTCTTTTTTTTTTCTTTCTTCAAATAATTTTTTTTTCCTTTTTTCTTCATTTAAAATTTTTTCTTTTTCTTCTTGTTTTTGTTTCTCAATTTCTTTTTCTTTTTCTTTATTTTTATTTTCTTCTTCTATTAATTCTAATCTTTTTTTTTCTTCTTTTTCTTTTTTTTTCTTGGATTCTTCTTTTAATCTTCTTTCTTCTTGTTTTAATTTTTCTATTTTTTGCATTTCTTCTTTTTCTCTTTGAGCTTTTATTTTTAAATCAAATTTTTTTCTTTGTTCTTCTAAATCAAATTCATAATTAATTATATTTCTTAAATTTTCTTCTTGTTGTTTTCTTATTAACTCAATTTTTTTTCTTTCTTCTAAAAGAATTGGAGAAATTTTTTCTTCTTCTTTTTTTTTTTTTTTAATTGATTTATTTAAATTTTCTTCTTCATTTTCATCACCTTCATTTTTTATTTCTTCTTTATTTTCTTCATCTTCTTTTTTTTCTTCTTCTTTATTTTCTTCATCTTCTTTTTTTTCTTCTTCTTTATTTTCTTCATCTTCTTTTTTTTCTTCACCTTCTTCTTTTTCTTCTTCATTGTCTAATTTTGGTTTTTCTTTTTTATTATCTTTTTCTTCTTCAATATAATCATTATTTTTATTTCTTTCAATTAATAATTTTCTTTTCTCTTGAGCTTCTTTAATTAAATCTATTCTTGTTTTCTCAAAATGGTCATATCTTTCTTGGATAAGTTCTTTCGGTAAATTTCTACATTCTGGATGTCTTCTTATATATCTTTCTAAAGATATTTTATTTAAATCATCTATTGATACTCCTATTAATTGTAATGCATTTAATGAATTAGGAGAATTTAATCTTTTTCCTTTCGATGTAAATTCACAATTTTCCAAAGTTACTTTTTTATTTTCAGTTGACATATTTATTATTTTTAATATTTTATAATTTTCTGTTTTAAAATTAAAAATATATTTTTGGACGATTTTTTTCATTTTGTCTATTATAATCTTTTATTACAATTAAAATGAAAAAATCTAATTATTAATGGTATAAAAAATAAAAAGAAAAAATAAAAAAAACCTAAAATGTCATATAAGTATTTGAAATAGGAAAAGAAATAGAAAAAAAGAATCTTAATAATAATAAAAGATAATTAAAATATATTAAAAAATAGGAGATTAAATATAAGTAAACTTAAAAAAATGATTCAGCAAGATTTAAAAAGGAATAGCATATTATTATTCTCCTGAATTTGGGATGATCATAAATATGATGATAATTGGAATGTTTGTTGTATTATTTATGAATGAATTTTGAACTCTAAAATCTCCTTTTGAAGGCAAAAATCATAAGGAAAAAGTAAGAATAATATTAATGGTTGTTATAAAAATAAATCATTATTATTCTAAAAATTGAAATAAAGTTATTAATTATATATTTAATGTTATTCTAAGAAAAAGATTTTCTAAACAATTGTGTAATTGTTGCAAAAATGTAATGAAATGAAAAATAATATTATTTCTTTTATAAAATTGATAATGTTATTTTGATGAAATCTATCATATTAAATAGAGATATTAAGTTACAAATAATTCTCCAAATTATAATTTAGATATATTAAAGGGTTAATAATTTTAAAAATAAAATTAATGAACAATATAATAATAATTCAAATAAAAAAATAATTATAATTTAAAAGATAAAAAAAATAAAGTAAATAATATTTAAAAGAACATTTATGAACATAAAAAAATATGAAGTTCCTGCTATATTAAATAATAATATACAAAATCAAAAATTATTAAATCCTAATAACACCTAATCAAGATGAGAAAATAGAATATCATAAATAAAAATTCAAAAATAAAAAAAGAAAATATTATTAAAGAGAATCAAATTAATTTAAATAAAAAAAAGTAATAAAATTCCTCAAAAAAGACTTTCATCTGGAAAATAGGATCAAAAAAAAAATAATTTACAAATAAACAAAGACATTAAAGTTTAAGAAAAATAGAATCAAATAAAAAGACCTTCAATATTCTAACTAATATTTTTCTATTTTTTTTATCATCAAAATATTAAACAAATAAAACTTATTTCTCAATTTCAATAAATAATTATTATAATTTTTAATATAATTATTAGATTATAAGTGCTTTACTTATTGTGTAAGAATAAATTTCATCATATGACTCTAAAAGTTTATCATGTGCAAAATTATGTTGAGTCTGCAAATTTTTTCACAAATATTTCATTGATTTATTTCTATTTAATTTAATAGTTAATTCATAAATAAATAAAAATATAATTAGAATTTAAATTTTAATAAAATTTCCTAAAAAATTAATTATTCTTATTTATGTATGAACATTATAAATTACTTAATTTAAATTAAAAAAAAATGAATTCAAAGTCTATAATTACTCCATTAAAACCAATAAATAAAATTTACAAAGATTTAAAATTCTCAAAAAAAAAAAATATTTATCAACAAAATATACTTATGACTATATTTATGCATTCGTTAAATTTTTAATTAATTGAATTTGCTTTCTTTTATAAATAAAAATTAAATATGAAATCAATTAAGTTTTTATTAGTTTTTTTAATAAGTTATTAAATTAACTTCTTGTCATCACAGTTTTTTTAATCTTTGGAATTTATTTTTTATAACTGTTATGTTATAGAATATTATAATTGAAAGTAAAGTTAATGATTTTTAATAATTAATTATATTTCCTTAATTTATTTATGAGTAAACAAAATTTATATTTTTATTAAAAATATTGTTCTTTTTAATTAATAATATGATAAAGAAAGAATGTTAATATTTATTTTAAGAAATTTTTATTTGGGGATTGGGGATTGGGGAT
>JAEEGK010020932.1_pt1 | contig 13859 bp, 10 predicted proteins | sample 8958771 | NCBI WGS metagenome assembly JAEEGK01 (sample SAMN16246547, study PRJNA631951) | gut metagenome | biome: gut microbiome; feature: rumen; material: SC-attached | host: Bos | place: Iran: Karaj | collected 2018-10 | reverse complement strand
CTGCTGAATTGGCTGTAACCACCTCAAAACCTTCATTCTCGAGGTTATATTGCAGTATTTCACAGATATCCTGCTCATCATCTACAACAAGTATCTTCATAATTCTTCTGAATTTCAAGGCGCAAAGTTATATACTTTTTCCGAAAAATAGAAAGGATTTATATTACAATGTTATTAAATCTCAATATAGCAGGTGCTTTTGCATGATAATTATTGATTTACGTAAGTGTTCAGCCGCCTTTTCAAATTCGAGGGAATGATCTAGATGGTGCATCAGCAACTTTCTTCACACGCTGTGCTGTGCTTGCTCTGGTTACCCTATAAATCAGTTTGATACTCTATATAATGCTTGCCAAAGTGTCTCTGAATGTCATGATTTTATATGAGGTGATACTTAAAAAAACGTAAATAGATAACCAAAATTTGTTCAGACGGAAAAGAAAAAGGAGTTGCGATTTCTCGTAACTCCTTGATTTCTAAGGCGCTTCAGGATGGGCTTGAACCAACGACCCCCTGATTAACAGTCAGGTGCTCTAACCAACTGAGCTACTGAAGCAAATGCGTCTCATTGCTGATTTGCGGGTGCAAAGGTAATATGTTTTTTTGAATCTTGCAAACTTTTTCAGAAAAAAATTCATGGAAACGGTATTTTTTTGTAATTTTGCACCCACAAATGATGAATACAATGACAAAAAGACGTTTTTTATTGCAAGTATTGATGGGCCTTTTCGTGCTGACTGCGCAGGCTCAGGATGTCAAGAACCACAATCTAGAGGTTGCCAAGAACCTGGAGATATTCAATGCTTTGTACAAGAGCCTTGACATGATGTATGTCGATACACTTGATGCCAACAAGGTTATTACGGCTGGCATTGACGCCATGCTGGAGTCGCTGGATCGTTATACGGAGTATTACCCTGAGGAGCGCCAGAAGGAGTTGAAGACCATGCTGACGGGTAAGTATGCTGGTATTGGTGCGTTGATTCGTTATCACCAGAAGTTGAAGCGCGTAGTCGTTGACGAGCCGTATGAAGGTATGCCGTCATCGCAGGTCGGTCTGAAAAAGGGTGATATCATTCTTCAGATTGACGACACGGTGACTACTGATAAGAATACGAGTTTTGTGAGCAGTCATCTGCGGGGTGAGCCTGGCACGACGTTTGTGCTGAAGGTGCTGCGTCCTACAACGGGTAAGACGATGACGTTCAAGATTACGCGTGAGACCATCAAGATGCCTGAGATTACGTGGTATGGCTTGCTGTCCAATAACATCGGTTATATTGCGCTAAACACCTTTACCGGCGAACCTGCCAAGCAGATGCGCCGTGCTTACCTCGACTTAAAAAAGCAGGGTGCTACGAGTCTGATTCTCGACCTACGCAACAACGGTGGCGGCTCACTGTCGGAGTGTGTCGACATCATGAGCATGTGGGTTCCGAAGGGGCAGAAGATAGTTGAGACGAAGGGTAAGCTGAAGCGTGCCAACAACGAGTACCTGACACGTCTGGAGCCCATCGACACCATCATGCCTATTGCCGTATTGGTGAATCAAGAGACTGCCTCGGCTTCGGAGATTACCTGTGGCGCTTTGCAGGACCTGAAACGTGGTGTCATCATTGGTACGCGAACGTATGGCAAGGGACTGGTACAAGTGCCGAACATCGACCTGCCGTATAATGCTAATCTGAAGCTGACCACTTCACGCTACTATCTGCCGTCAGGCCGGGGTATCACCATGGACGAGGGCATCAAGCCCGATGTCGAGGTGAAGCCCGACACGATGGCCAATGTCAGTCTTTATCTGGACCGTCTCGACTCTACTGAGGTGATGTTCGACTATGTGGTAGAGTATATCGGCAAGCACCCCACGATAGCTGCTCCTGGCGACTTCCATCTGACGGATGCTGACTATGAGGACTTCAAGCAGCGTGTCATCAAGGCTGGCTTCACCTATGACCAGGTTAGTAAAAAACAGTATGACGAACTGGTGCGCGTTGCCAAGTTCGAGGGCTACTACGATGAAGCCAAGGACGAGTTTGAGGCGTTGAAGGCCAAGATAGACCATCACGACCTCAGCAGTGCCCTGGACCGTCACCGCAATGAAATTCAACAGTTGCTGGAGCAGGACATTGTGGGAGCCTACTACTATCAAGGCGGTCAGCTACAGGTAGGACTCCGCAACGACAAGCCTTTACAGGAAGCCGTGCGTATTCTGACCACAGAGGATGAATACCAAAACGTGCTTCGTCATAACGTTGTTACAGAAGAATAGCGTTACGACGAAGGCTCATGCCACAAAAGCCTTTACGGCACTAGAATCTTCATCAGGTCTTTCATACCCTCGCAGGCCCCCTTCATGATCTGCTTTACATTGTCGCCCGCACTGACTGGCTTGGGGTCAATGAGATAGATGGGTACGCCAGGACGGACGTAATGGACGAGTCCTGCGGCAGGATAGACGTTCAGCGATGTGCCGATGATGATGAAGATATCGGCTTGCTGGGCATAGTCGGCAGCCACCGTGATGTTGGGTACGGCCTCGCCGAAGAACACGATGTAGGGACGCAGCAGTGAGCCGTCGCCAGCCTTGGTGCCAGGAGTAATCTCGCAATTGTCGGGTGTGAGTTGCTGGATGTAGCGCGGGTCGTCAACGTCGCGGCTGGAACATACCTTCATCAGTTCACCGTGCAAGTGGATGACGTGGCTGGAACCTGCTTGTTCATGCAGATTGTCGACATTCTGCGTCACCACCGTCACATCGTAGTTTTTCTCCAACTCAGCCACCAACCGGTGTCCCTCGTTGGGTTTTACGCCCCAGCATTTCTTACGTAGCATGTTGTAGAAGTTAGTCACCAGGGTGGGGTCGTTAAGCCATCCCTCGTGGGTAGCCACTTGTTGTACAGGATACTCCTCCCACAGCCCGTCAGCATCGCGGAAAGTCTTCAGTCCACTCTCCACTGACATGCCTGCACCAGTTAGAATAACAATCTTTTTCATAAGCCAAAATGTTTATTTTGTGCAAATATACATAATTCAAATCAAAAAGATACAGTCCTTTAACTCCTTTTAACTCCATTAACTCCTTTAACTCCCTTAAAAGTTGTACCTTTGCAGCCGATTTTGAGAGTATATACATTATTAATATAGAGAAAACATGGATAAAGTAAGCTATGCATTAGGTATTGGCATTGGCCACCAGTTGGCAAATATGGGTGGTTCAGAGCTTAATATCGATGACTTTGCACAGGCCGTTAAGGATGTGCTTGGTGGCAAGGAACTGAAGATCAAGAGCAGCGACGCCCAGCAGATTGTACAGGAGTTCTTTGCTGCCCAGGAATCGAAAATCAACAAACAGCGTCAGGAAGCCGGCAAGGTACACAAGGAAGCCGGTGAGAAATATCTGGCTGAGAATGCCAAGAAGGACGGTGTCATCACGTTGCCCAGCGGACTGCAGTATCAGGTGCTGAAGGAAGGCAACGGCAAGAAGCCCAGTGCCAAGGACAGCGTGAAGTGTCACTACGAGGGTTTCCTCATCGACGGCACCGTATTTGACTCCAGCGTCCAGCGTGGCGAACCCGCCGTATTCGGTCTGCAGCAGGTCATTGCCGGTTGGACAGAAGGTTTGCAGCTGATGCAGGAAGGTGCCAAGTACCGTTTCTTCATCCCCTATCGTCTGTCTTACGGTGAGGGTGGTGCCGGTGGCATGATTCCTCCCTTTGCCACGCTGATTTTCGACGTCGAATTAATCGAAGTCATGTAGTCGACATCATATAATAACAAATAATTTATTTTTTAACAACAACAATGAAAAAATTCACATTCGCTGCTATGGCAGCAATTGCTTCCGTCATGATGTATGCATCATGCGACAATGGTACTCCGAAGGCTAACCTGAAGAGTGACGTAGACACACTTAGCTACGCTATTGGTATGGCTCAGACCCAAGGTCTGAAAGATTATCTCGTAGGCCGTCTGGGCATGGACACCACCTATATGGACGACTTCATCAAGGGTCTGAACGAAGGTGCCAATGCTGGTGATGACAAGAAGAAGGCCGCTTACTATGCTGGTATTCAGATTGGTCAGCAGATCAGCAACCAGATGCTCAAGGGTATCAATCATGAGCTGTTTGGTGATGATTCTACCAAGACCATTTCTCTGAAGAACTTCATGGCAGGTTTCATCAGCGGTACCACTGGCAAGGGAGGTCTTATGACTGTTGATTCTGCCTCTACCGTTGCTCAAGAGATGATGCGCACTGTTAAGGCTAAGAACATGGAGAAGGAGTTTGGAGCCAACAAGAAGGCTGGTGAGGACTTCCTGGCCGAGAATGCCAAGAAGGAAGACGTCAAGACTCTTGAGAGTGGCGTACAGTACAAGGTCATTAAGGAAGGTAATGGTCCTATTGCCAAAGATACTTCTTTGGTGAAGGTACACTATGAGGGCCGACTGCTCGACGGCACCGTCTTCGACAGTTCTTACAAGCGTGGTGAGCCTGCAGACTTCCGTGCCAACCAGGTTATCAAGGGTTGGACAGACGCTCTGGTTCACATGCCTGCCGGTTCTACATGGGAGGTATATGTTCCCCAGGAGCTCGCTTACGGTGAGCGCCAGCAAGGTGAGAACATCAAGCCTTTCTCTATGCTGATCTTTAAGATTGAGCTTCTCGAAGTAGACCATAAGAAGTAAGTAATGCAAGAGACCAGACAAAACAAAATTGCGCGTCTGCTTCAGAAGGAACTGAGTGTTATCTTTCAGGAGCAGACGCGCTCCTTACATGGGGTGATGGTCAGCGTAACCCGTGTGAAAATCAGTCCAGACTTGAGCATCTGTACTGCCTATCTCAGCATTTTCCCTTCTGACAAGGGCGACGAGATGCTCCAGAATATCAGACGCAACGAGAAGCAGATACGCTACGAACTGGGTACTCGCGTACGCTATCAGCTACGCATCATCCCTGAGCTCCGCTTCTTTATTGACGACTCTCTCGACTACATCGAACGTATTGACGAGTTACTGAAAAAATAGGCTTTTAGCTTTTGGCCTTTAGCTTTTAGCTAATAGCCATCTGCCAACTGCCAATAGCCAAGATGAACTTTCCGTTTTACATTGCTCGTAGGTATCTCTTCTCCAAGAAGTCGACGCATGCCATCAACGTTATCAGCGGCATCTCCGTCATTGGAGTAGCCGTAGCTTCTATGGCTTTAGTGGTGACGCTGAGCGTGTTCAACGGTTTCCATGACATGGTGGCGTCGCTGTTCACCCAGATGGACCCTCAACTGAAGGTGACTCCCGTCAAGGGAAAGACGGCGCCTGCCGACGATCCCCTGCTGACCAAGATTCGCCAGTTGCCGGCCGTGGAGGTGGCTACGGAATGTCTGGAAGACCAGGCGTTGGCTGTTTATAAGGAACGCCAGCTGATGGTCCGGCTGAAGGGTGTCGACGACAATTTCGACCAGCTGACCCATATTCGGGAGATTCTTGAGGGTGACGGCAGTTTCGAACTTCATGCTGCCGACATGAACTACGGCATTCCGGGACTCGGCGTAGCCTATATCCTGGGCATGGGCTACACCTACGAGCAACCCCTTCAACTCTATGCTCCCCGACGCGAAGGTCAGATTAACGTTGCCGACCCCACCGAGGGTTTCGTTGAGGACGAGCTCTACTCCCCGGGTGTTGTCTTTTCCGTCAAACAGGGCAAGTATGACAAGAACTACATCCTCACCTCCATCCATTTCACCCGTCAGTTGTTTCAGCAGGACGGTATGCTGTCCTCGCTTGAATTGCGTCTGAAGCCTGGCAGCGACTTCGACCGTGTCAAGTCTGAGATGCAGCAGATTGCCGGCGACCGCTTTCTGGTATGCGACCGTTACGAACAGCAGGACGACACTTTCCGCATCATGAAGATAGAAAAGTTCATCGCCTACATCTTCCTGACCTTTATCCTCATGATTGCCTGTTTCAATATCATTGGTTCCCTCTCGATGCTCATCATCGACAAGCGTGACGACGTCGTCACACTGCGCAATCTGGGAGCCTCCGACCACCAAATCAGCCGCATCTTCCTCTTTGAAGGGCGTATCATTTCAGCCATTGGTGCCATCATCGGCATCGCCATCGGTTTGCTGCTCTGCTGGCTCCAGCAACAATATGGTATCGTGCGACTGGGCAATTCAGAGGGTTCATTCATTGTCGATGCCTATCCTGTCAGCGTTCATCCTTGGGACGTCGTACTCATCTTCATCACCGTCCTCGTCGTTGGCTTCCTCGCCGTGTGGTATCCCGTCCGCTATTTCTCCCGCCGTTTGCTCAAGCAGTAACCGACACTGCCTACGCAGCTTCCAACACTCAACACAGTAGCCGTTATTTTTGCATTAATTAGCAGATAGTATGACTATTCTGCTGTATTAATGTTTTTTTGCATTTTCATCTACCTACGTTCTGCTATTTTTCATATCTTTGCAGCATGAAACAATTACTACTAATTGCACTGTTATTACAGACGCTGGGCTTACAAGCCGCTGAGAGTGTTCGTGAAACCATCCGACTCGACAAGGGATGGAAGTTTGCATTCGGACATGCTGTTGACAAGCAGAAAGACTTTGGCAGTGGCACCGAGTATTTCAACTATCTGACGAAGGCCAATTCCATCCACAACGAGGGTCCGTATGCCGTGAAATTCGACGATTCTGCGTGGCAGGAGGTACAGGTTCCCCACGACTGGGTGACCACCCTGCCCTATGCGCCAGAGGCCAGTCATTCGCACGGTTACAAGACGGTGGGCTGGAAGTATCCCGAAACGAGCGTGGGCTGGTACAGACTGAGGTTAATGGTTAACGGTGAAGGGTTAAAGGTTAACGGTGATTGTTGCTACAGACTGCACTTCGACGGCATCTTCCGCAATGCCCAAGTGTGGTTCAACGGTTTCTATATGGGTACTGAGCCCAGCGGCTACGTCACGCAGGTGTACGACATCACACCTTATATAAAATATGGTGAGGAGAATCTGATCTGTGTACGTGCCGATGCCTCGCTCGAGGAGGGCTGGTTCTACGAGGGTGCTGGCATCTATCGTGACGTGTGGCTCGAGAAGTGTGCCGAGGTCAGCGTGGCGCCGTTTGGTACGTTTGTCTATGCCGACATGAAGTATCCCTACGACGTGGCCATGGTGCATGTGAAGACGGAAGTGACGAACGGCAGTCTGACCACGCAGCAGTACGAGGTGGAACAGCAGTTGCTGGATGCCGACGGCCGCGAGATGGCACATGCCGCCGGTCACGTGAATGCGTTGAAGGCCAAGGAAACACGCACGACGCAGCACGTGATGAATCTCACCAGTCCTCACCTGTGGAGTCCCGACGACCCTTATTTATATAAGGTGGTGACAACGGTGAAGGTGGACGGCAAGGTGGTGGATGTCTATGAGACAACAACGGGTCTGCGCGACATTGCCTTTGACGCCGAGCAGGGTTTCCTGCTGAACGGCAAACCCCTGAAGTTGAAGGGTGTGAACATGCATCAGGATCATGCCGGCGTGGGAGCTGCCATCCCCGATGCCCTGCAGGCCTGGCGCATCAAACAACTCAAAAAGTTCGGCTGCAACGCCTATCGTGCCTCGCATAACCCCATGACCCCTGCCCTACTCGACGTGTGTGACCGCGAGGGCATTCTGGTCATCGATGAGAACCGGCTGATGGGCATTAACGATGAACACCTGCGACTGCTGGAACGCATGATCAAGCGCGACCGCAACCATCCCTGCATCATCCTGTGGAGCGACGGCAACGAGGAATGGGGACTGGAGAACACCGTTCAGGGTACCCGCGTGGCCGAGGCAATGCGTGAATACACCCGTCTCTTCGACCCCACGCGTCCCAGTACGGTAGCCAATGCCGGCGGCACAGAACTCATCAAAGGCCTCGACGTGGTAGGCTTCAACTACATTGTTCAGAACGACGTGGACAACCGGAAGAAAGCCCATCCATCATGGAAGATTGTGGGCACAGAAGAAACCACGGGCTGTGGCACACGCGGGTGGTATTTCAACACACCCGAATTCCCCGGTCGCATGATTAGCATCAACCGGACGGACAAACCCGGCGTAGAGAATGTCATTGAACGTGGCTGGAAGTTCTACGACGAGCGCCCGTGGGCTGCAGGACTGTTTTATTGGACTGGCTTCGACTATCGCGGTGAACCCAATCCGCTGAAATATCCTGCCCACGACTCTGAGTTTGGCATTCTGGACTACTGCGGCTTCTGGAAAGACGAGGCATGGTACCTGAAGGCATGGTGGACCGACGAACCCGTGCTGCACATCTTCCCACACTGGAACCTGCAGGGCCACGAGGGCGAAGAAGTAGAAGTATGGGTGTACAGCAACTGCGACGAGGTGGAGCTGACGGTTAACGGCAAGAAGCTTGGCAGGCAACCGATGCCCAAGAACGGACACCTGAAATGGAAGGCCGTGTACCAGCCCGGCCGGGTGGTAGCCACAGGCTACAAGGGTGGCAAGCGCATGATGACCGAGACCGTTGAGACCACGCAGCCAGCCTTCAGGACCGTGCTGAAGAGCGACCGGCAGACCATTGCTGCCGACGGACGTGACGTGGCCGTCATCACCGTTGAGGTACAGGACAAGAAGGGACGTGTCGTTCCTGACGCCTGTCCGCTGCTGACCTTCCAGTTAGAGGGCAACGGACGCATCCTGGGCGTTGGCAACGGCGACCCGATGTACCTGGGCGGCGACCATCCGAGGGAGAAGGACTGCACGACGTTCTCCGTTCCCGCCTTCAACGGCTTGGCACAAGTCATCGTACAAAGCACGGAGCAGGCGTCGGCGATGACTCTCAGCAGCGTGAGCGACGGCCTGAAAACAGGAAGCATAACTATTAACACTAAATAAAAAAACGGAACATGAAGACATTAGGTAAAATGATGGTATTGGGTGCTATCGTCACCCTGCTGACAACACCGGTAAAAGCCCAAAAATGGGAAGGACTGGCCGACACCCCGCAGATGGGTTGGAGTACGTGGAACAAGTTTCAGGGCAACATCTCAGAGGACGTCATCAAGGGCATTGCCGACGCAATGGTGGAAACGGGTCTGCGCGATGCGGGCTATGTGTACATCAACATCGACGACTGCTGGCACGGAAAGCGCGATGCCAACGGATTCATACAGGCAGATGCCGTGAAATTTCCCAACGGCATGAAGGCCGTTGCCGACTATCTGCACAGTAAAGGCTTGAAACTGGGAATTTATAGTGATGCCGGTACGGCGACGTGTGCCGGTGAACCCGGCTCGCTGGGCCACGAATATCAGGATGCCCTGCAATATGCCCGCTGGGGTGTGGACTACCTGAAATACGACTGGTGTAACACCACGAACATCAATCCGCAGGGAGCCTATCAGCTGATGAGCGATGCCCTGCGAGCTGCAGGCCGTCCCATCCTGTTCAGCATGTGCGAATGGGGCAGCAGCCACCCGTGGAAGTGGGCCCGCCAGATTGGTCATTCATGGCGTACCACACCCGACATCTGGTGTGACTTCGACTCGTTGCGCGTATTCCCTGGCTACACCCAGTTTGGCGTGATGCAATGTATCGAGTATAACGACACCCTGCGCCAGTATGCCGGCAAAGGCTATTGGAACGACCCCGACATGCTGGAAGTGGGCAATGGTATGACCGAGAACGAAGACCGTGCACACTTCACCATGTGGTGCATGATGGCCAGTCCGCTGATTCTTGGTAACGACCTGCGCAACATGAGCGAGGCCACGCGTACCATCATTATGAACAAGGACATGATAGCCGTCGACCAGGATACGCTGGGCATTCAGGGTCTGCACTACTGCGACCGTGACGGGCTGCAGTTCTGGTTCAAGCCGTTGGCTGGCGGTGACTGGGCATTCACCATTCTGAACCCCACCCGACAGGATGCGATATTCGCTTTGAACTGGCAGGACTTCAACCTTACCGACAAGGAAGTGAGCGGACTGAGCACCGCCTTCGACACCCAGGTCTATCAGGTCTATAACCTGTGGACACACAAGCAGGAGGGCAAGACCTCGCTGAAGAACAAGACGGACCGCAAACTCACGGTCAAGGCCCGTGACGTCGTGTCGTACAGATTGAAGAAAGTAGACAAATAGTATTCAAAACAGCCACCGGCTGGGCAACTGACGCTCGGGCCACAAGTGCTTGGCATAGTGGTAGTGATAGCGTTCCAGAAGTGCTGTAAACCGTGTGAGACGCTGCTTGAACTGCTCGTAATCCTTGCGTTCAGGCAGCGTCCATTGTACTTCGGCAAGAGCTGACATACGGGGCAATGCCTGATATTCAACCAAGCCCTCATTGGTGAGATATTCCGACCACAGATTGGCCTGCGTACCAAGAATGTGCCGACGGGCTTCAACGGACAGCGAGTCGGGAGCTGGCTCGAGAGAATAGACCTTCTCGACGGGAATGAAACCACCGCAGCGCGTGGGCTCGAACTGAGGGTCATCACCCTGCAGGTAGTCAAAATAAACGTGTGTGGTAGGCGTCATGATGACATCGTGACCCATCGCTGCAGCACGGGCACCAGGAGCCATTCCCCGCCACGACATAATCATTGCATCGCGGGGAGCATCGTTGTCAAGTAGTTCGTCCCAGCCTAATGCACGACGGTGATGGGCCGTAAGGAAGTCGAACACACGCTTGGTGAAGAAACCCTGCAACGTCGTTCCCTGAAGGTCCATTGCCTGACACTTCGGACATTGCTCCCACTTGACGGTGGGTGCTTCGTCGCCACCGATATGGATGACATCCGAGGGGAAGATGTCCATGATTTCAGTCAACACACCCTGCACGAAGTCATACACACGGGGATTGCCCACGCAGAGTACATCGGTATAGACACCCCAATAGTGACCAACCTCGTAAGGGCCTCCCGTACAGCCCAGGTCAGGATAGCAGGCCAGCGCGGCCAGCATGTGTCCGGGCATGTCGATTTCCGGAATGACAGTGATATGGCGCTCGGCGGCATAGCGTACTATGTCGCGGGCTTCCTCCTGCGTGTAGTAGCCGCCATGCGGCGTATAGTCATCCAAGTCGGAGTTGGTGCCCATAATGGTACCGGAACGCTGTGAACCAACGGTGGTCAGTCGTGGGAACCGCTTGATTTCGATGCGCCATCCCTGATCGTCGGTCAAATGCCAATGGAACCGGTTCATGTTATGCATCGCCAACAGATCAATGTATTTCTTGACAAAGCTGACGGGAAAGAAGTGGCGCGAGCAGTCAAGGTGCATACCACGATAGCTGAAACGCGGAGCATCGGTGATGATGACGGGAGGGAAGTAGAAGGAGTGATGGGCGGGGGATGATAAGCGGGGAATGTCGGCCAGACTCTTGCGCAATGTCTGGATGCCGTAGAACACACCGGCAGCAGAGCCTCCGACAATGGTAATACCCTTCTGGCTAACGGTAAGCACATAGCCCTCTTGAGCCTGGACCTTTGGCGACACCGAGAGTTCAATGTACTTGCAGCCCCTGCTTCGCTGGCTGGCAACCTGCAGACTGACATCGGCCACCTCGTTCAGGTACTGCTGCAGAAACAATGCCTCGCTTTGCAGACCGTCGGTGGCCAGTATCTCCACATCGCTGTTCAACTCAAAGGCCTCACCCTTCTGCATCGTCACACTTTGTGGCATCGGCACCACATCGTAACTGACAACAGGTAATTGGCCTGCCCATGCCATCCATGGCCATAAGCTCATCATCAAAATAACAATCCTTCTCATGCAATAGATATTTTTCTTGCAAATATACGAAAAAGTTCCTGAAAAATTGTATTTTTGCATCCAGAATATTGAAAATGACCTGAAATATGACAACAATCAACGAACGAATAGAAGCTCTTCGTCAGGAGTTGCGCCGTGAAAACCTTGCGGCATTTATCTTTCCGACAAGCGACCCGCACAACAGTGAATATACTGCTGACCATTGGAAAGGACGTGAATGGATCAGTGGCTTCAACGGTTCTGCAGGAACGGCTGTGGTGACACTCCATGCGGCAGCCCTTTGGACCGATTCGCGCTATTTCATCGCTGCAGCGCAACAGCTTGAGGGTACGGAATTCCAACTCATGAAAGAGCGGATGGCTGGCACACCAACTATTGCTGAATGGCTTCAGTCGACACTCATCACTCAGCACTCATCACCCAGCACTGAAATTGGTATCTGTGGCATGAACATCACCGCCAGCGCAGCACAGCAGCTCATCAGCGACCTGCGCCAACACGGCGGATTGACGCTACGTACTAACTTCGACCCCCTGAAGCGTATCTGGACAGACCGTCCGCCAATACCGATGGCACCTATCGTGCCACAGCCGTTAGAGTATGCCGGAGAGGATGTCGGCAGCAAACTGCAACGCATTCGCAAGGCACTGCGTGAACAACATGCCGACGGTATGCTGATGGCTTCACTCGACGATATTGCCTGGACGCTCAATCTGCGTGGCGGTGATGTCCACTGCAATCCTGTGTTTATCAGCTATCTGCTCATCAGCAGCCAAACAGCCACCCTCTTCGTACATGAAGGAAAACTCACACCTGAAGCCCGCGAGAGTCTCATAGGCAGTGGTGTCGCTACAGCCCCTTACGATTCCCTTTCCGATGCCCTTCGCCACTATCCTGACTACAACATTCTGGCGGACCCCGATGAGGTGAGCCACACCGTGATCTCATTGTTCAATGGTCAAAGGTCGAAGGTCGAAGGTCAAAGGTTCAATCTTCAATGTTCAATCTTCAATGTTCAATCTTCAAAGCTCATTGCAGCCCCCTCGCCCGTTCCTGCAATGAAAGCCGTCAAGAACGAGACAGAGCAAGCCGGTTTCCGACGGGCAATGATACGCGATGGTGTGGCAATGGTACGCTTCCTACGTTGGTTGAAACCTGCTGTTGCTGCAGGTGGTCAGACCGAAATGAGTGTTGACCGCCAACTGACCGCCTTACGAGCCGAACAGCCACTTTTCCGTGGTTTGTCGTTCGACACGATTGCTGCCTATGAAGCTCATGGTGCTATCGTACACTACGAAGCGACACCGGAAACTGATGTTCCTTTGCGTCCAGAGGGCTTCCTGCTCATCGACAGTGGTACACAATATCAAGACGGTACTACCGACATCACACGTACCATTGCCCTTGGTCCAATCACAGACGAACAGCGCTTTGTCTATACATTGGTCTTAAAGGGACATATCCAGTTGCAGCTGCTTACCTTTCCCGATGGTGCCAGTGGCACACAACTCGATGCCATTGCCCGTCGTGACCTGTGGGCAGCCCACCTGAATTACCTGCATGGCACTGGTCATGGCGTCGGTGCCTACCTCAACGCCCACGAGGGTCCCCATCAGATTCGTATGGAATATCGCCCAGCCCCCTTGCATGCCGGTATGACCGTCACCGACGAGCCTGGCGTCTACCTCGAAGGAAAGTTCGGCGTACGCATTGAGAATGTCCTGCTCACCCAGCCTTCCACCAACCCCTCGTTTCTCGTTTTTGAACCTCTCACACTATGTCCTATTGACAAGACCCCTATTGACCTTTCCCTGCTGACTCCCGAAGAGATTCGTTGGCTCGACGGCTACCACCAGATGGTTTACGACCGTCTGTCACCCTATCTTGACGATGCAGACAAGCAGTGGCTGCGAGAGGCGACTGCTGCATGTGCTTAAATTTGCACAATAAAACGGATCTTGGCTGAAAATTTGGCTAAAAGAAAAGAACCAAACTGATTGATATTCAGTTTGGTTCTTTTTCTGTCGGGATGAGGCGCTAACTCCTGCTTATACCCGATTTTATCAGTT
>JAEEGK010020929.1_pt1 | contig 13861 bp, 4 predicted proteins | sample 8958771 | NCBI WGS metagenome assembly JAEEGK01 (sample SAMN16246547, study PRJNA631951) | gut metagenome | biome: gut microbiome; feature: rumen; material: SC-attached | host: Bos | place: Iran: Karaj | collected 2018-10 | reverse complement strand
TGCGTGAGTCTACTGAGATTCTGCACTCTGTCCGCCATCAGGGTTACGACAGCTACACCGCCGGCCGTTACTGCTGGCACAGCTGGTACACCGCCAGCGTTCCCCGTAACCTCTACTGGCCTACCGAGGAGTATGTGGAGATGTTCCCCTGGTCTAACGGTGACCCCTTCGACTGGGACAAGGCTTGGGACTATGTCTATAACGAGGACGGCACGCTCAAGTACACCTCCAGCGGCACTCCCAACGCCAGTGCCCGTGGTCTGAACAGCATGTTCATCCGTGGTACGGAGACTTCCCTGTCGCAGTTGCTCATCAACGTCTCCTACACCCGTGACCCGCGCCTCTATGAGGAGTGCATCGTCAACGGCATGCAGAAGCACCTCGACTGGACCACTGCTGCCACCTCCGGCGACATCTGGGAGTTGTGGGCTGGCGGTACGGACGGTCTGAAGGGCGTAACCGCCCAGACCGACATGTTCGGCACCGGCTATGGCTACAACAAATACTACATGGGTGACGGCACTACCAGCTCGGGCGACAACCAGCGTTACCAGACCCAGTGGGTTTACCTCTCCCTTAACGAAATGTACCTGATGTATGCCGAGGCACTGCTGAAAAAGTCAACACCCGACATCCAGAAGGCTTGCGAGATGGTTGACGTCGTCCGCGCCCGTGTCGGCCTCGGCGGCCTGAAGCAGCGCGTCTTCGGCAACAAGGCCTACTCTGACCCTGTTTATACTGAGGTGACGAACGCCGGTAAGATATTCGAGTCTACCGCCCTGCTAGACGAGATACTGAACGAGCGCGCCCGCGAGCTTGGCTTGCAGAACATCCGCTGGTTCGACATGATACGCTACAAGCGCACTGACTGGATGACCAAGCAGCTGCACCGCCTGGAGATGCACCGTCTGAAGCAGAACGCCAAGGGTGAATGGGTTGTCAGCGACACCCAGTGGACGAATGGCGACAAGAAGGACGACGCTTCTTCCCGTCAGCCCCACTACTTCACTTACGAGCGTAAGCCCATCGACGGCATCACGCGTGCTCTTTGGGGCGAAGACCCCCAGAGCAACAACGTCCGCAAGTGGCTGCTCACTCCATTCCCACAGGCCGAAGTTAACAAGGGTTATGGTATTATCCAGAATCCGGGATGGTAATTCTTTTATCATTGAAAAATTGAAGAATTGAAAAACTGAAACGAATATGAAAAAAAGAAATATCGTTGTGCTAACATTGCTCGCAGGCCTCAGCCTGCCTGCAATGGCGCAATATGAAATCATTGACTCGGTGGACTTCAAGTCCCAGACTGTCGATGTGGGTGCCAACCGCACGTTCACCCGTGAGCAGTCGTCAGCATCAGTCAGTGTCATCACCAACAAGGATGTCAACCACCGTGGTGCCAGCAACATCGGCAACAACCTCATCGGACAGGGCAACGGCTTAGTAGCCCTGCAAGGTGCCGGCCTTTACAATGTGGCCAACCCCACCTTCTACGTCCGCGGCTTACAGACGCTATCGACCAACACACCACTCATTCTGGTAGATGGCATCGAGCGCAGCATCGACAACGTCATCTCAGAAGACGTGGAGAGTGTCACCATCCTGAAGGATGCCGCCGCCACCGCCCTCTATGGTTACAAGGGCGCCAATGGAGCCATTCTCATCACCACCAAACACGGTCAGTACAACAGCCAGAGCATCATGTTCTCTTACGACCATGGTTTCAACTACCTCATTGACAAACCTTCGTTCGTCGATGCCTACACCTACGGCATGGCGGTCAACGAGGCCATGCGTAACGAAGGTACCGACGGCCGCTATAGCGATGCCGTGCTGCAGAGCTACAAGGATGGCAACAACCCGCTATACTATCCCAACATCAACTGGGCCGACCAGACGTTCCGCAACATCAGCCACACCAACAAGTTCAACCTTGAGTTCAAGGGCGGCACCAAGAACTTCCGCTACTTTACCAACCTGAACTTGGTGACCAACAAAGGCTTCATCAAAAACTTCGATGCCAACGACGGCTACAGCACCCAGGACAAATACACACGTGCTACCATCCGCAGCAATATGGACATGGACCTTGGCCCCAAGACCAAGATGCACACCCACCTGTTCGGCTTACTCACCGAGCAGTCACAGCCCGGCAGTCAGGCCGACCTGTGGGGCATGGTCTACACCGTGCCTGCCAACGCCTTCCCTGTCAAGGCTACTGACGATGTCTGGGGCGGCGATGCCACCTACACCACCAAGAACCCCGTGGCACAGAGTGCCGGCGCCGCTTACTACAAGAAGCACCAGCGCGCCCTGTACGCTGACGTCGTTCTGGAGCAGGACCTGTCGGCCATCACCGAAGGACTCTCTGCACAGGCACAGTTAGGCTACGACACCTACAGCAACCTCTACGAGGACCACTCGCGCACCTACCGCTACGGCTACTACACCGTCGCTAACTACACCGGCGGCATTGTCGACCCGGCAGCAGCTACCCTGACCACCGACGGCGAGGACACCCCCATGGGCAAGGGTTCCAACAACGACGCATGGGCACGCCGTGCATTCTGGAACGTAGGCATCAACTACGACCGCACCTTCGGCAAGCACGCCGTCTACGGACAGCTGAAGTACGACTACGAGTACAGCGACTATACCGGTGTCAACACCACCGTCTACCGCCAAAACTACTCGCTGTTTGCACACTACGGCTACGACAACCGCTACATGGCCGACCTGGCATTGGTCTACTCCGGCAGTTCCCGTTTAGCCAAAGGCTCCAAGTGGGCACTCTCTCCCACGTTCTCCGCTTCGTGGAACATCCATAACGAGTCGTTCATGCAGGATGTCAAGTGGGTGGACTTCCTGAAACTCCGTGCCTCCGTAGGCCTTCTCCAGACTGACAACTTGCCCGGCGACAACGTGTGGACCTACTATGACCAGTTCTACGTCATGGACGGTGTCACCTACCCGTTCTACTCCTACGGTTCGGGCTTCGGCCGCACCTACATTGCACAGGCTGCCACCCAGAGCCTCGGACGCGAAAAAGCCATCAAGTACAACGTCGGCTTCGACGCCACACTCTTCAAGGGGTTGAACATCTCCTTCGACTACTACTTCCAGAACCGCAAGGACATCTGGGTGTCCACGGAAGGAGCCTATACCAGTGTCTTCGGTCTGACTACTCCGTACGAAAACCTGGGTAAGGTTCACAGCTACGGCTTCGAGTTTGCTGCCGACTACAGCAAGCAGATTGGCAAGTTCACCTTCAACATCGGCGGTAACATCAACCTCAACAAGAACAAGATCAAGGAGCAGGCCGAAGAGCCCAAGCTCTACCAGAACCTCGTTTCTACCGGACTGCCCTACCAGCAGCTCTTCGGCTACCAAGCCCTCGGATTCTTCCAGAAGAGTGACGACATCAACGGCGACGGCATCATCTCGGCTGACGAGTTTGCCTCTCTCGACTACCCCGTCCAAACCTTCACAACCGTCCGTCCCGGCGATGTCCGCTATGACGATATCAATAAAGACGGTGTCATCGACGCCAACGACCGCAAGGCCATCGGCTACAGCACCGTATGCCCCGAGCTGGTCTACAACGTCCACCTCGGTGTCGAGTGGAAAGGACTGGGCTTCGACGCTGTCTTCCAGGGCGTAGGCCGCTACTCCGGCGTGATGAACACCAACGGCATGTTCCGCTCGGCTGTCAGTACCAACACCCTCTCGCAGTATCTGTACGACAACAGCTGGTCGGCAGAGCGCGGCAACACCGAGAACGCCCTCTTCCCCCGTCTGAGCACCACTGCCAACACGAACAACGACCAGACCAGCACCCTCAACCTCTTTGACCGCAGCTACTTCAAGCTGCGTAGTGTGGAAGTGTTCTATAACCTGCCCACCGAACTGGTCCAGAAGACCAGATTCATGAAGAAAGCTAAGGTTTACGTGCGTGGTGTCGACCTCTTCACCGCCGACCACCTCAAGAACGGCGATGCCGGTTCATACGGAGCAGTCATGCCCCTCACCCGCAACGTGCAGATTGGTGCTTCTTTGACGTTCTAATTTGAATACAGAAACAATAGCAATTGAGAAACTATGAAGATGAACAAATATATTTTAGGAGCTGTGGCTGGTCTTGCACTGTCATCGTGCAACAAGATGGACTACAACGAGTACACCGCATACGACCACGCCTATATCGACCGAAACTTCGAGTACGTTGGCGGCTTCATGACCACCATCTACAACAATCTTGATACTGACTGGGGCAACTTCAGCGGTGCCATGTTAGCATCAGCCACCGACGAGGCTGAGTACAGCACAGCCGGCAATGCTATCGAAGACTTCTACAACGGAGCGTGGAGTCCTGCCAACCCCCGCATGACCATCTGGAACAACGCCTGGGCCGGCATCACCTACTGCAACGAGATGCTCGACAACTGGCAGGGGCTGACCTTCGACGAGTTCAAACTGAATTCCGACTACCTGAAGAAGCTCAACCAGTACAACAACTACCAGTACGAGTGCCGTTGGGCCCGTGCCTACTTCTACTTCACGCTGGTGCGCCAGTACGGCGACCTACCTTTCAAGGAGCACAACATGAGCGGTGCCGAGGAGGCAGCTCTCACACGCACGTCGTCAGAGGAAATCTTCAATTTTATTGACAAGGAGTGCGCTGAGATACAGGACAAGATTACCCGCGACTACACCGACCTTGGTGACCTGGCTACCGCCAACGTCGAGACGGGCCGTGCCAACCGCCTGGCGGTGATGGCCCTGCGCGCTCAGGCTGCCCTCTACCACGCCAGCCCGCTGTTCAATAAGAACAACGACAGCCAGCTCTGGTACAAGGCCGCCAAAGCCTGTCAGGCACTGGTCGATAGCTGCGCCAAGGACGGCAAGAAGCTGGCTTCTACGTACAGCAATCTGTGGGCCAGCGATTTCTACTCCAACTCAGACCCTGCCGGCGAGATTATCTTCGCACGCCGTACCGCCGCCTCCAACAGTTTCGAGGGCTACAACTTCCCCGTCGGCTACTCTTCAGGCAAAGGTGGCAACTGCCCCACGCAGGACATGGTAGATGCCTACAACATGACCAACGGCAAGATGATTGGCGATGCTGACTCTGGCTACGACCCTCAGAATCCCTACACCAACCGCGACCCGCGCTTCGGCATGACCATCGCCCACAACGGCGACGTATGGCCTAACGACATCATCAACACGGCCTACACCTCCCTGCAGACTTTCACCGGCGGCTACCATGCCCGTCCGCGTGTGTCGTACGCCACACCCACCAGCTATTATCTGAAGAAATACTGCAACCCCTCGCAGATTCTCCGTTCGGGCTATTCCACCACCAGTGCCCACGGCTGGCTGACCTACCGTCTTGGCGGTGCCTACCTCGACTATGCCGAGGCCCTTTTCCAGTATTTCAAGTCGCAGGGCAACAGCAACGCTGCCGACGCTACCAACAGCGAGTTTACCAAGTCGGCCCGTCAGATGGCCAGCATGACCCGCCAGCGCGTCAACATGCCCGCACTGCCTACCGGTCTGAGCAACGACGAGTTCTGGACCCGCTACAAGAACGAGCGTCAGGTTGAGCTCGCCTTCGAGGGTCACCGCTTCTACGACATCCGTCGCTGGAAGGAGGACGGCAACAAGTTCATGAATATCCACCGTATGGTCATCACCCCCGTCTACGCTGAAGACGGTACCACCATAGCATCGTACACCTACCAGACCGTAGCCGTCACCCGCGGCAACGGCCAGTGGCAGGAGAAGTGGAACCTCTTCCCCATCTCCCAAACCGAGATTATGAAGTCGGGCGGTGCCTTAGAACAAAACCCCGGATGGTAAACCATCCATCATTTCCATCGAAGTTAGTCCCTGCACCCCCGCTGGTGCAGGGATTTTTTAGTCAGCCTGCATCTGCAGACAAATCAATTGCAAAAAAACTTAATTATTTTGGCATATTAAAATAATTTAGTATCTTTGCAGGCAAATACCAATCGACATTACATTATTAATAACTTATTTTACTAATTAAAAACGTTTTTATTTATGAGAAAATTTACTCTATTGACAGCAGTGTTTGCGCTGTTCGCAACAGCAGCAAGTGCTGACACGAAGGTTATCTACCAGGATAACTATTCGGACAAGACCACCTCGATGGCCAACTGGCAGGACAACCGTTCTAATGCCGCAATCGACTTCATTGGCACGCCTGACGGTAACTACATGCAGTTTAACTTGAACCTCAATAACAGCAACTTCAACGGTACCCGCTTCTACTCCATCTGGGGCGCTACCCCGTGGGAAGGCGTTACCCTGCCCGAGACGGGTTACAAGTTCGAAGTTTCCTTCAACTTCGAGCAGTTCGGTAACAATGCCAGCAGCAAGAAGGATGGCGCTTACAACCAGCGTAACCACGAGATTGCCATCATCGGTGCTGCAGACGAGAACAATATCGCTAATTACTGGGGCGACGCTGCTATCTCCTACCCCAACTACCTGTTCAAGCTGACCCAGTGCCAGACTGGTGACGCTGCCGGTGAGGGTGGCTGGCCCACAGCTGTCAACGGAACCTGCGGTTTCTACATCAACAACGAGACCGACCTGATTACCGTTGCCGCTGCTACTTGGTACAAGTTGACGCTTGAGGTGGTTGGTCAGACCGTCAAGTACGACATCTCCGACATCAGCGGCACTCCCCTGAAGTCTGGCAGCTACACGCTTCCCGACGGTGCTGACAACCGTGCCGGCGGTATGCTTGTCTACGGCGCCCGTTACGCCAGCAAGACCAATGTCGGTCTGAGCTTGAAGATTACCTGCGAGTCTGACGAGGCTGTTGCCAACGAGCCCGTTGTTGCTTTGAGTCAGGTAAAGGGTAACGACCGCGTCTACAAGGTGACTTTCGCCGAGGGCGAGACACTGCACTACGTACTGCCCGGTGCTGAGGAGCAGACCCTCGACTACTGGGACGCTGAGGACGAGGCCGGCAACCCCGGTGTTGCTATGCTGACTGCTACCCAGTCGGGTACGATGCAGGTCTGGACGAGCAAGAACGAGGCTGTTTCTTCAAAGGTTAACGTCAAGGTTACCGCAGGCTGGATTAAGCTGGTAGACCCCGTTGTGGCCATCTCTAACGTTTCCGAGGGCTTCGGCAAGTCCTTTAACGTAACGTTCAACAGCACCGCTCCTGAGCACTTGCTGCCCGTTCAGGCTGCCATCACCTACACCATTGACGGCGGTGCCGAGCAGGAAGTAGCCAACGGTGGTACCATCACTATGGACAAGGCCGGTACGCTGGTTGTCACTGTCAACCAGATTCCTCAAGGCGGTCAGGAGTGGTACCAGCGCAGTAGCGTAACCTACAACAACGACGTAGAGTACACTGTTGCCATGACTACCGAGTACATCAAGTGGGACGACGCACACTTCGCAGGCAACGCTGCCTGGGAAGCTAGCACCATTGAAGACAGCAACATGTCTCACTGGCTGGGTCACTGGCAGGAGGCCAACAAGTACGACAAGGAGGAGCAGGACAAGATGAAGGAAGATCCCAGCTACGTTCCCGTTCCCACTCAGAACCCCGTGAAAGTCTACAGAACCGACGCTACCGACATTGCTCTGCCCATCTACAACCTGATTAACGACGAGGCTGGTGTCAACTACGCTAACGAGCTGCTGCCGCTGATTCCCAACACTGCACGTGGAAGCATCGCTATTCTGTTAGAGGAAGGTCTCATGTCGAATCAGACCAGCTATAAGAATCTGGAGCTGACCTTCGACTCGAAGTGGGTAACCGACGACGCTGCTAAGCCCAACTTCATTGAGATTAAGCTTACCAACACCTACGACCGTTACGACAAGGGTCCTGGCCGTCACATCACGGACATCCGCAAGACTGATGACACCACTTACAGCCTCTATCGTTTCGACACTGCCATCCACAGCGCACGCGTATTCACCTACAAGGGCTTCAACCCAGGCACTGGCATCGAGGCTATCACCAACGTGAAGGAGGCTGACAAGATCGCTCCCATCTACACCATCGGTGGTGTTCAGGTGAAGGATGCTTCTCAGAAGGGCATCTACATCCAGAACGGCAAGAAGTTTGTGGTTAAATAAGTTAATACACACTCCATAACAGTCCCCGCCCCCACCATGGGAGCGGGGATTTTTGGTGGAAAACCACCCTACAACTTTCCAGTATTTCTTGCATTTCCTGCATTTCTTGCACCAGTGTATTGTCTTCGTTTTTATATCCGGCTTTGATACTCGGAGTATCAAGGCCGGATACTCTGAGTATCAAGGCTTGATATTGTTTTTGATACTTTTGTTAAATTTTCTATAATGCCATCTTTGGTGCAGGAAATGCAGGAAATGCAGGTTTTTGATGCTCATCAACATGAGGATGACGATGGAAAGCTTTTTGTTTTTTTGGTAGTTCAAAGATATTTTTATACCTTTGCAGCTGATATGACGACAACTCGTTCTGAAACCTGTAATAATGAAAAAGAAATCTCAAACTACTAATACATATTCAATGATGAAAAAAGCCTTTTTTCTTTCATTCCTTCTGCTGGCATCGTGCCTGACGGCTTTCGGTCAGCGGAAGATGGACCGGCTGGACCGTGGCCTCATTGCCATCCAGACCACCAATGGCGTCTACTGCTCCTGGCGCATCTTAGGCGAGGAGTATTACGACGTGAAGTACAACCTGTATCGCGACGGCACGAAGATAGCCAGCAACCTGGACGTGTCCAACTACACCGACGCCTCGGGCTCCGCAGGCAGCCTCTACACGGTGAAGGCCGTGGTGCGCGGCACGGAGCAGGCCGCCAGCAAGGAGGAGGAGGCCACGGTGTGGAACCAGAACTACCTGGAGATTACGCCCGACCACGGTTCGCTGACGTCGACCTACATTCCCAACGACGCCTGTATGGCTGACGTGGACGGCGACGGCGAGCTGGAGATACTGATGAAGTTCGACAATGCCAGCTGGGCCAACACCAGCTACCAGAAAGCCGGATACAACGGCGAATACTTCATCATGGAGGTGTTCAAGCTCAACGGCAAGAAGCTGTGGTGGGTAGACTTCGGCCCCAACATGGCCGACTTCCAGAACAACGAGCAGAACATCGTAGCCTACGACTGGGACCAGGACGGCAAGGCCGAAGCCCTAATGCGCGCTTCGGACGGCACGGTTATCCACATGGCCGACGGCACCACACAGACCATCGGCGACGGCTCGAAGAACTATTTAGCTCCTACCAGCAGCGGCCAGTGGTTTGCTCATGAGGGCAACGAGTTTCTGGTCTACATGAACGGCGAGACGGGCAAGCCCTATCAGGTGATGGAGTACCCGCTGAAGCGCTTGGAGGCTGGCGAAACCAACCTCAAGACGGCTTGGGGCGATGACTACGGCCACCGCTCGACGAAGCACTTCTTCGGAGCTCCCTACTTGGACGGCCGCAAGCCCAGCATCTTCTTAGCACGTGGTATCTATACCCGACATAAGATGATTGCGCTTGACGTAGACCCCACTACTCATAAGTTGACTGAGCGCTGGCACTGGAACAACAACACGTCAGGCTCACCCTGGTATGGCCAAGGATACCACAACTATGCCGTTGTAGATGTCGATTGGGACGGCCGCGACGAGATATGCTTCGGCTCGATGGTCATCGACGACAACGGCAAGGGCCTGTCCACCACGGGCTACGGCCACGGCGACGCCCAGCACCACGGCGACTTCAACCCCTACGTTCACGGACAGGAGATATTCGCCTGCATTGAGGATAGTCCCGTATGGGGCAACAACTACCGTGACGGAACAACCTCAAAGGTATATTATAAATTTACTTACGTAGATGACGAAGGCCGTTGTATTGCCGGAAACTTCAGCAACGACTACCCAGGTGCCATGGCCTTCTCAAGTCATGACACGCCTATCAGCTGTGTAACTGCTGACCACATCAGTGGAATGGAGAAGGGCGGCATCCCCGACAACTTCCGCATCTATTGGGACGGTGACCTCTGCGACGAGGGTTTAAACTATATTAACGGCAAGAACACCGCAGGAGGTATCTATAAATACGGCATGGGACTCATTGAGACGCTGACCGGCTCGATGACCAACAATGACACCAAGGGTACACCCTGCTATCAGGGCGACATCCTTGGCGACTGGCGCGAGGAAGTCATCATGCGCACCAATGAGAACAAGATTCGCATCTTCACCACTACCATTCCCACCGAGTGGCGCAACTATACGCTATGGCACGACATGCAGTACCGGCAGGCCATGGTGTGGCAGATGTGCGGCTACAACCAGCCTCCCCACACCAGCTATTTCCTTGGTGAGCTGGAGGGTATCACCATGGCTCCCCCCGCACTGACCATGACCGACCGCACGGAAGTCAACAATGGCGGCAGCATCAGTACTGCGCTAAACGACAAGCAGGTGCTGACGGCTGAAACCAACAACATGTCGGTCAGCGTGGCTGACGGTGCATCACCCTACATCTACTTCGACAACGCGGCCAGTCACGTCATCGGTCACGACAACAACTCTTACATTGAGTATGTTTACTACACCCACACGCTGACGGGCGGAGCCTTTAGTGGTTCGACACGTATCGTCAAACAGGGCGACGGAACACTTGTACTACCAAACGTCGTAGAAAAACACACCGGCAATACAGATGTGTGGGCCGGAACACTGCAGTTCGACGGTACCATGGAGTCGAGTCCTGTCTGGCTGAACCGCCACACCAACCTGATATCTGACGGCGGCAACTTCAAGGGAGGTATCAAGGCCGACTACAACGCCACCATCTATCCTGGCAGCAAGGACAAGACTGGCATACTGACCACTACAACACTTTCACTGGGCTTCGGCTCACGCATCGTCTTCGATGTTAATAGCGACGGTACAACCGACCAGATAACCGCCAACAAGCTGACCATCGAAAAAAAGGACTGGCAATACGGGCCACAGTATGCAGCTCCCGTGTTCCAGATTAACCAGACCGACATAACTCCAGGAGCCTATCCTTTACTGATGGCCGGGCAATTGGAAGGCAGTATTGACAACATCATCGTTGAAGGTCTGTCTGGCAAGAAATTCAACCTTGGTTACGTGAATGGTGCCATTATCCTCAACATCCTGCCTCAGCGCAATCCTGCCGAAATTACTTGGGACGGTGGAGAAAACGGCATCTGGGACTTCGATTTTACCAAGAACTTCATATTAGGCGGAAATAATGACACCTTCGTAACGAATGACGCTGTAATCTTCAACGACGAGGCAACCATTACTACCGTCAACATCGTGGATGAAGTACAACCGGCAAGCGTTGTTTTCAACAACAACAGTAAGAACTTTACTATTAATGGTACTGGCTTTATCACTGGTATCGGCTCACTGACCAAGCAAGGAACGGGCACGTTGACCATCAACAATGTCAACAAGTTTACGGGTGGTGTCTTCATTGAGGGTGGAAAGCTCATTGCCAACTCATTAGCCAGTTCTGACGGTGCTGAGTATGGATCCTTAGGCGGTACCAGCAACAAACTGACCTTGAAAGGCGGTACGTTAGCTATTAACCAGAATACGGTGACCACCCAGCCCATCAGCATTTCCGACGGTAATGGTACCATAGAGGTAGGAACGGGGAGTCAGCTGACGCTGAATGGCAATATCAGCGGTAGTCTGAAGGAACTCACCAAGACCGGTACCGGCACACTGGCCCTGAACGGAACAGCCAGCTATGGCACGTTGAATGTCAACCAAGGTACCGTACTTGGCGGAGAAAAGAGTGACAAACACCTCTATCCGACAACGATTGTGCTGAATGGCGGTACGTTGAAAGACCCCGACAACATCTATTCGTATTCCACGAACACTGCCAACATCGTGGTTCCTGAAAACAAGACTGCCACATGGATCCTTGACTCACGCTGTAACTATAAAGGTAAGTTGACTGGCACTGGTAAATTAACAGTCAATGTTACGAGTATACGCTGTGAAATCACAGGTGACTGGAGCCAGTTTGAAGGAACACTGAACTTTAAAAACACGAAGACAGGATCTTATGACCCCGTCATTCAGTGGAACAACACTAAAGGTTTGGGCAAGGCAACTGTTACCGGAACCTTCGATAATGGTGACAAGAACGTAGCCATCGGAACCATCCTGGGCAATGCCACACTAACAGGAGGTGGCACCTATACTGCTGACAAGCTAAGTCTGAGTGTCACTCGAGGCCGTGGTAATAACACTAATACTACTATCAGCGTAGCAGGTACGCTCAGTGTTACAGGTAGTATCAATGTAACATGGACTGGTGTTCAGCCAAAACTCGGAGAGGAAGTTCAGCTCTGGACCGTGGGCAGGTTAAACGTTTCGTCGTCAGTGACCCTCAACCTCCCCACCCTGCCAAGCGGACTCTACTGGGACACCAGCGACCTGCTGAAACCAGAAGGAATCCTACGCGTGACAGACCAGCAGCCCACCGCCATCCATGGTGTCAAGACTGATGCTGCCAACGACGGAAAGACCTACACCTTGAGCGGCATGCCTATGGAGAACCCGACCCAAAAGGGTATCTATATCAAGAATGGCAAAAAGTTTGTAATTAAGTAAGACTATCACATGAAACGACTACTCATCCTATTGCTGTGCGGGCTGTCACTGACTGGTTATGCCCAGAAGCCCAGCGACACTTCTGTAAGCCAGATGGAGAAACTCGACCGCGGTCTGATAGTATATCCAACCACATCAGGCAAATGTTTCGTCAGTTGGCGGCTATTAGGAACCGATGACAACAATACAACTTTCGAGATTCTAAAGAATGGAGTTTCCCTACAGAAGAATATCTACAAAGCGACTTCTGCCTCTGTCTCAGGATCCAAAAGCGATGTCTTCCAAGTAGCAATTTACCAAAATGGTGTGCTGCAAAGTACGACACCAGAGGTAAAGCCATGGAATCAGGCATACCTGAAGATTCCCATCAGCAGACCCGAGCAAGTGAATGGCAAGGCATACACCCCCAATGACTGCTCGGCAGGCGACGTAGACGGCGACGGACAATATGAGATATTTCTGAAATGGGATCCAGAGAATTCAAAGGACAATTCCAACACTGGCAACAGCAACCCTGTCATCATTGACTGCTACAGGTTAGACGGCACACAGCTATGGCGCATCAATCTGGGTATCAACATCCGTGCCGGCGCCCACTATACACAGTTTATGGTCTACGACTTCAACGGCGACGGCAAAGCAGAGATGATCTGCAAGACTGCTCCCGGCTCTAAGGATGGCAAAGGCGAGTATGTCAGCTATGCAGCCACAGATACGCAAATCAGCGGAGCCAGCAATACCATGGACTATCGCGACACCGGCAGTGTAGAAAAGGGTTCGGGGCATATCCTAAGCGGCCCCGAGTACCTGACCGTCTTCGAGGGACTGACAGGTAAAGCCATCCACACCACGTGGTACAACCCTAATCGTGCCGGCAACTTCAACCGCAGTGACAGCCACCCCGCCAAGAGTTTCTGGAACGACGACTACGGCAACCGCGCAGACCGTCATCTGGCTTGTGTAGCCTATCTGGACGGCCCTGACAAAAATCCCAGTGCCGTCATGTGTCGTGGCTACTACACTCGAGCCTACCTATGGGCTGTGGATTTTGACGGCAGTCAGCTGAAGCACAAGTGGCTTCACGCTTCTGTGAATCGAAACACCGTAGAACTCTTTGATGCCAATTGGAACAAGACCACCAAGACATACAGCAGCAATACCAGTGGCATTGCCACCTCCTACACCATGTTCGGCAACGGCAAC
>JAEEGK010020928.1_pt1 | contig 13861 bp, 10 predicted proteins | sample 8958771 | NCBI WGS metagenome assembly JAEEGK01 (sample SAMN16246547, study PRJNA631951) | gut metagenome | biome: gut microbiome; feature: rumen; material: SC-attached | host: Bos | place: Iran: Karaj | collected 2018-10 | reverse complement strand
ATAATTATAATAATAATTATGATAATCAAAATAATTATAATAATAATTATGATAACAATCAAAATGATTATAATAATTATAATGATAATCAAAATAATTATAATAATTATGATGATAATCAAAATAATTATAATAATTATGATGATAATCAAAATAATTATAATAATTATGATGATAATCAAAATAATTATAATAATTATGATAACAATCAAAATAATTATAATAATTATGATAACAATCAAAATAATTATAATAATTATGATGATAATCAAAATAATTATAATAATTATGATAACAATCAAAATAATTATAATAATAACAGAGGAAATAATAATTATAATTATAGTATGAATAATATTAATTATAGAAATAATTTAAGAGATATAGATTTAAATAATATAAACATGAATTATGATGATAATTATAATAATAATTATAATCCAATGACTACAAGAAATAGTGAAATTCTTCAAAGAGCAGGCTCTAATTTTTTTAATTAAAGATTAAAAATTTTGGATATATATTAACTAATTAATTGTCAGCAAAATTTAATAATTATTAACAATAAAAATTATATAAAAATAATTTTTTTTAAATTAAATTCAGTTAATTAATTATCAACAAGAATTAAAAATTAAAATTAATTAATTAATTACTCCAATTATTGACACTATATAAATAATTTGTTATAGCATATCCAAAGTGTCAATATTAACTCATATTATTTAATTAGAACTAGGAGATTTAATTTCATTATTTAATCTTTTATCATTTTTAAAAATTGCTTTTATTTTATCTATTAAATTAGTTTGATATTTATATTTATTTAATATTATTTCTTTAGATTTTTGTATTGAGTCATTATTAATATTAAGAAAATCGTTAACATATAAAATTTTTTTATTTTGATTTTCATTCACAGAAGAATTATCAGAATCATTTTCTGTTGATATTTCTTTTTCATCATCACTAAAATCAAGACTTTCACAAAATTTAACGTTTAATTTTTCTAATGAATTTATTTTATCGGTTTCATAATCCAATTCTTTTATTATTTCATATGAACTATTTTCTTCTTCATCTAATAATTTATCATTATTAAAAAATCTTTGATCAACTGCTATTATAAGTACTTTTTCGTCTGAATTTTGAAGGAGTTCGCTATACATCGTATTTCTAAGATATTTTTCTTTTTATTTATTTTATAAATATGAGGATGATTAAATATAATTTGAATTTAAGGAATATATTTTTTTATTTTATTGCAAATTTGTTTCTAAAATGATTATAAAAAGCATCCATTATTTAAATTTAGGAAATTTTTTTATTTTTTCTAAATTATCGATAGATTGTTTTTTTCTTTAATTGTTAAATTTAATATGCGAATTAATTTTGAATAATTAAAATATTAATAAAATTAATATAAATATATAAAAATTCTTTGAATATAATATAAATTTTACATAAAAAAAATACAGTATTCTATAATATTTTTATGATAAATTTTAAGAATCTTTGCTCAAAACTTATTTATTATAAAACCATTGATAGTTAATAATTTAATATATTTATATATTTATTAATTTTTTATATGAATAAATTTTAATTAAAAATTAAGAAACAAAAAACAAGTATATATGAAAAATTAATCAATTATTTAAAATAAAACAAACAAATAAATAATCAAAAAAAAAACCTAAAATATGAATGGAAACAAAAAAAATAAAATAATAGCAAAAACTCCTGATAATATTAATAATAAAAATATATCAAAAAGTAATTCAAAAAACCAAATATTCCCTCCAATAGAAACAAACAAAACAAATGATTCATTTCGTAAACAAATAGATATATCAAACTTAAATAATCAAAATATAAAAAATAATATGAGTATGAATTATTATTCTTCAGGAAATATAAATCAAAATTACTTTAATATACTTCCAAATGTACCATATTCAATACCAAATAATAAAAATAACTCATCATTAAATTTTAATAACGAATCCCAAAGTGAAAATATAAAAGTATGTGTTAGAATTCGTCCATTATCAATTCAAGAAAAAAGTAGAAATGATATAAAATGTGTAGAAGTATATTCTAAAGATCAATTACTTTTTATTCATAAAGACAAAAAAAAAAGTTATACATATAATTTAGTTTTAGGCGAAAATGCAACTCAAGAAGATACTTTTTCAAATTGTTCAATTAATAAATTATTAAATAATGCACTTGATGGTTATACTGTTACAATATTTGCTTATGGTCAAACTGGTTCTGGTAAAACTTATACTATTATGGGAAGAGAAGATTCAATTGATGAGAATATTTTATCAAATAAATTATCTGGAATTATGCCAAAGAGTATTAATTATATTTGGAAAGCTGTATCTAAAAAAAAAGATAAATATTATTTGAAAGTTTCTTTTTTAGAAATTTATAATGAACAAATTAATGATTTATTAAATCCAGGTAATAAAAATTTGCAAATAAGATGGGATTCAAAACAAGGTTTTTTTGTAGAAGGTTTATTAGTTTTTGAATGTAAAACACCAGATGATGTAGTAAAAGTAATATTACAAGGTACAAAAAATAGAAAAAGAGGTTCACATGAATTAAATAAAGACTCATCTCGTTCTCATACAATATTAACAGTATATATATTTTCAGAATTTGAAAATTCTGGAGAAATTTTTCATAAATATGGTAAAATATCATTTGTTGATTTAGCAGGAAGTGAAAGATTAAAAGAGACTCATTCACAAGGAGAAATGATTAAAGAAACTGGAAATATAAATAAATCTCTTTTTGTTTTAGGAAAAGTAATTTCTGCATTAACAGATAAAAAAAATACAAATCAACATATTCCTTATAGAGATTCTAAATTAACTATGTTATTAAGTGATTCAATTGGTGGTACTGCAAAAACTTTAATGATTGCTTGTATTAGTCCAAGTGATGTTTATGGAGAAGAAATATTAAGTACTTTAAATTATGCATCGAGGACTATGTATATTAAAAATAAACCTATAGTTCAAATGAATGGAAATGAAAAAAGTACTTTGAATTTAAAAAATGAGAATAATTATTATAAAATGGAAAATGAATTTTTTAAAGAACAATTTATTAAATTTGTTGGTATGATTCCTAATATGCAAAATGGTGGTTTTAGTAATGAAGAAATTGAGAATTTAAAAGTTAATAATCCTATGTTTAGTAATATGAATGTTGATGATGAATTACAGAAATTACAAGAAGAAAATAATGAATTAAGAAAAGATAAAGAAAATCAAGAAAGACAAAATATGAATTTAATAAATGAAAATAAAATTTTAAATGCTAAATTAAATAATTTAGAAAATGTATTTATTGGAGGTGATATAATAAGAAATAAAGATGGTAGTGTATATAATGATTTAGGAGAAAATTATAATTTATCGACTGTTATGTTAGAAAATAAAGAATTAAAAAAAACTATTGATAAATTAGAAATGGATAAAATTGAATTAAAAGAAATTGTAACTAAAAATGAAAATCAAGGTAAATTTCAAAATGATAATATTGAATTTGATAATTTAAAAGATCAAAATGAAAAATTAGCAAGAAGAGTACAATTTTTACAAAATAGAGAAAGAGAACTTCTTCAAACAATTATGAAGTTAAAAATGGATAATAATGAAATTAATTAAATTTTAATATATAAGATTTTAATTATTTTTTTATATAAAATAATATTTTTATATTTATATTTATATTTATTTTAAAGAATAATCATATGGATAAGTTACTAAATAAGGATAAAAAATGTTGTTTATGTAATCAAGTTAATATTGAATGTTTCGCTATAAATAATCAAATTAATGAAGATTTTTTTAAAAATAAGAAATTGTTAAATCAAAATTATATATATTTTGAAATTTCTAAAAAATTACAAGAAAAAAATTCATTAAATAATGAAAATGACGTAATATATATTTGTGAAAATTGCCTCAAAATCGCTTTAGATCAAAAATTTTTTGGATTTGAAATAAATAATCAAAATTTTAGAAATAATAATTTTCTCTATAATAATTCTATAGGAAATAATGGATTAAATGAAATGATTGATGGATATAAAAAAATTAATAGTTTAATTCTTGATAGAAATATTCAAATATATAAAAATATTCAAAGTATCGCAAATAAATTAAATGAAATAATACAATCAAATAATCTTAATAATGATAATCAAATTAATAATTTAATAATAATGATGACTAAATTGAATTATATTATTGAATTATTAAAAAAAGTTGCAAATCCAGAAAACAATTCTAGATTATTAGGAAAAGATTTTATCACTAAAATAGAAAATTGTAAAAATGAACTAATTAACAAATTTATTGAACATAAAATTTTAGAAAGTAATATGCAACAACAAGAAATACTTGGATATCTAACTAGATATTTGAATAATAATCTTAATTATAATTTATATTTTCAAGGGATGAAATCTATTAATCCAAAATGAAAATAAAATAATATATATATGCAATCATAAAGTTATTTTATGTAGTTCTATATTTATTAAATAAAACTTAATATATGTCTATCTATCAATTATTTTTCATTTTACAACACTAATTATCTAAAAAAATAAATAATTTATATATAAAGAATTATATAAATTATTTTTCTATTTATAAAAATTTAAATAATCAAATTCAAAACCAAGCTCTAGAATTAATATCATCTTTTCAAAAATAATAACAAGAAACCTATATATAGTAATTAAAAGACTTTCCTTTTAAAATTCTATTAAAAATAAAAAATAATTATAAATCAAATCTTTAAAAGAATCTCTTATATTATTTTTTCAAAATAAAAATATTGTTTTTTTGAGTTTTTTGTGAAATATATATTGATGAATTTTTAATATTAATTGCACTATTTTAAATCTTTATTTAACTTTATATAATATAAGTAATTATATATTCTTCATATACTTCTGTTGTTAATGGTTTTTGAATTATAACTTGTTTAAGGAAAAAGAAAAAAAAGAAAATAATGATGAAATAAATAATATAAATTAATTCTAGAAATAAAGAATACATATTTATTATAATTGATATTTAAATATAAATAAATTATAACAAAAATTATTAAATCATTTAAAATTTAAAATTTCATATATATTAACTTTTAAACATATAAAAATTTATATTTTTATATTATAGATTTATCAATAAGGAATAATTATAAGATTATAAATTATATAATTATTGAATAAAAATATAAAATTTATTTAATCAAATAAAAAACTTCTAAAATACCTAATATATTAATGTAAAAAATTTAATTAAAATATGATATCTTAAATTACACAAAATCAAAAAAAAAAAAAATTACTATATATTATTATGATGATTCCTATTTCCAAAAACAAAAACATTATCAATACCATATTCCTTTTTCTTCATATTATCAAAATAATCATAAGCAATTTCATTTCTATTATTAGGAATATCCAAAGCAGCTTTACCTTTTAATAAAATTTGAATACATTTCCCAAAATCTTCCCTAGCAGCAATATGTAAAGGAGTATCACCATTAATATTTTGAATATTTAAATTAGCCCCTTTATCAGCAAAATATTGAATTAATTCAGGTAAATTATCAATTGTTGCAATATGCAAAAATGAATTACCTTCTTCTGTAATAATATCATAAAAATTAACTTGATCTTCTCTTAATTCACCTTCTTTTTCATTAAATTGTTCATGTTTAAATTGTTCTTTTAAATAAGAAATTACTTCAGGTCCGCCTGAATATTTTGCAAAACATTTTCTTATTATATCATCTGTTATTTTTATTGTAAATTCTTTCCCATTTGTTGATTTTAATACATTTTTTAATTTAAATTTTATTTTTGGATTTGGTGATACATAAGAATTATTTTTATTTATATTATTTTTATTTTTACTTTCTATTTGAGTTGAATTATTTCTTCTTTTTGGTATTATTATTTTATTATCATCATTTTCTAATAAAACTACATTATGATATAATCTTGAAAAAACATTTCTTATATTTAATTTTATTTTTGGTAAATCAATTTTTGAATCTTCAGTATAAAATTGATTATTGATTAAATCAGTTTCTTTTGTATTTTCATCTATTACTACATGTCCTTTTATTATTTTTAATTTTTCTCTTATTTTATCAAAAGATTTTCTAAATCCATTTATTCTATTTTGTTTTATTGGATCAAAAAATGAATTTCTATCTTTATTCATTTCTTTTCTTAATATATAATATGTTTCATTATTCTTTTTTTCTAATGCAATTTTATGCTCATTTCTATTTTTTTTATAATTATCTACTTCTAATCTCATTTGATTATATGCTTCACGACGACTTCTTTTTTTTACTACTGAACTTGGTTCATTTTTTTCTTTTTTTGTTTCTGTTTTTTCAATTTTATTTGAATCTAAAGTTTTTTTAATCTTGTAAAAATTCCTAATTTCGGCTTTTGAATTTGAAGCATATAAAATATTTGTAATTCTTCTATTTGTTAATATATCTTCAATAAATTTATCTAATTTTTGTTTTGGTAATCTTTTTATTACATTATCTTTTACTGGTCTCATTTCTTTTAATAAATATTCATCATCTTCTTTAATAAATCTATCATCATCATATTTTGACTTTTCTTTATATTTATTCATATAACTTTGTCTTAACATTTTTTAACTTATATTAAAAAATATTTATATTTATATTTATTTTTAATTTTTAATATGATATGCAAATAAATATTCCAATATATAAAGAGCAATAATAATAATTATTATTACAATTAATTTTTGAGTTTTGAATAAAGTTTGTTTTTTTTCTCCTAATTCAAAAATAATTAAACCAGGTCCCTCACAAATTATTTCATTTTCTGTATTAATATAAGTTAATTTTTTATCATCATTTTTTATTATTTTTGAAAAAGTAACTGTTTTTTCAAAGGCAATTAAATGACTTTTCATTATAATAATTTGTTCATTTCCTCCTAATCTTTTTTCAATCATATTATTACCTGATGAAATATATAAAAAATCTTTTATTATTGAATTTATATCTATTAAAAAATTATCTATTTCAGTTCCTTTTGTTATTTTTCTATTTACTAAATAATATCTATAATTAATGTTTGTTATATCTAATATTGTTCTATTATTTATATTCTCATTTATTCTTTTATTTATTTCTTTATCTTCTAATAAATTTAATGTTTCATTAAAACATAAAATACAATCTTCTCTTACAATTAAATTATTATATAATATAGGATTTATTTTAATTATTTTCCCTAAATGAGATAATCCTATATATTCAATATTATTATTTTTATTTTTTAATCTAATATAATTTTCATTTTTAGCTTTTGATTCATTTGAATTTGAAATTAAATTATTAATTTTATCATATTGAGTTCCTTCTAATTGTGTAGATGAAGCATAGGAAATATAATGTGAATTAACTACTAAACTTTCATAATATTTTAAAATTATTTGTAAAACTTGAATTTCATTACCAATAATAGATATATTAGGTAATTCAAATGATGAGGAAAGAACACTTTCCATTTTCAAAAAATAAAAATATTAACAAAAAAAAAAAAATAAAATTAAATTTTCCAAATAAAAAAAAAAATTTATATAAATTAAAAAAAGAAAAAAAAAACCTTATTATATCTATATAAAAAAATAAAAAAATAAAAAATATTAATTAAATAAAAAAAAAACCAATGGCCGATCTGGAATTAAAAGAAAAAGAAGAAGAAAAGCAAAAAGAAGAAGCTCGTAAAGCTCAAATAGCTTTAAAAAACTGTAAGTCAAAAATATCATACCATATATAACAATTTAAAAAAAAAATAAAATAAAATAAAAAAAAAATAGATCATCGTGAAGAAGAAGAATTAAAAAAGCGTTCATACACATCATTCGGTCGCTTAATCCTCGGAGATGAATTCTCAGAGCCAATATGGTCCTTAGGAAAAGCGAATCGTTTCGCAACAACAGGAAGTGACATAAAAATACCAAAAGACACTCCAGGTCCAATATACACTCCAGCAGATGAAGAATATTATAAATATCGTTATGCACCAAAATGGAAAATTGGTAATGGTCTTCGTCCACCATTACATTCAGGTGAAAGATACGAGTATTTTAATCATACATATAGTGAAAAAGATGACTTAGGTAAAATTCCTAAGAAATGGGATCGTAAAGTTGGTGGTGCAATGCCATTGGAACCAAGAGTTAAATATGATTTTAAAGAAAAGGTTCCTGGTCCTGGAAGATATGAACCAAGTTATTATTTGACTAAACCTAGAGGATTTACTTATTATATTGGAGAAAAATATAAAACTCTTACTTTGAATTTATTAACTGGTACTGGAGATGTTGTTGGTCCTGGAAAATATGATGTTCAAAAAAGTAAATATACTAGTATTCATACTGATTTTCCTAAGTGGAGTGTTGGGAAAGATCAAAGGAAAGGATTGTTTAATAAAACTTGGACTAAACATGAAACTTATGAAATTTATTCTAGTGTTGGACCACAGATTAGAACACATAAAAGATCTGAAGCTGAAATTCATGTTGGGAAAGCTACTAGGGATATGGAAATGAAAAGAGGTGTTTTTCCACAGAATATGGAAAGGGTTCCACAGAAAATTAGAATTCCATTACCTAAGTTTTAATTGATATTTTTACTTTGATTTTTTTTTTATGAGTCATTTACATAAATAATTTTTTTTTTAAAAAAATAATTTTTTATAAAATTAATTTTTGAAATTTTTAAATTTTAGGAATTAAGGTAAATATGATTGTAGATTGTAATAAATAACTAATTTTTTTTTATTTTTTAAAGTTATTATTTTTGTCATGAAATATAATAATGAAAGACATATATAATTATTAAAAAGAATTTTAATAAAATAAAATAAATTCATAAATTTGACAAGTTAATATTTTTCAAATTATGAAATGTAAATTTTGCTTTTTTTCTTGTTATAAGAAAAAGAAGGAAAATAAAAAAAAGAAAAAAATATCAATTTCAAGAGAAATAAGTATAATATTAAAAGATAAAAGTGAACTAATAAAACTAGATGAAAGTATAATAAAAAACCCCAAATTAAACAACTCATCATTATTTCGTGGAAATGATACATCATCAAATAAAAGATTTACAACAACATCAAAAGCAAACGAGTTTACAGAAACAGTAATAATAAAAAATCTATCAAAATCTTCCACTGAAATAAATCAAACTAAAACAAAAAAAGGTAATTTTATTCATGAATTTAAAGACAAAATTCGTTGTTTTTTTTGTGGAGGAAAAAATTGTAAATATGAGAATTACTTAAACAACATAAAAAACAACAATGCAATAATAGGATTAAATTCCAATTATATAACAGATAATTTAATAGCATCACAAAGACCATCAGAAATATTAATAAACAAATATAATTTAGTAGAACAATTTAAACAACATAATATAGGTTTAATAATAAATTTAGAAAGAGAAGGTGAACATCCTTTTTGTGGTCCTAATGCCTATCATTTAACTCCAAGTGGTTATTCTTATAATCCTTCAATTTTTACTGGAAATGAAATTATTTGTAGATTTTATGGTTGGAAAGATATGAGTACTCCTTCAAGTTTGTCTTTTATGATTGAAATTGTTAAAGATATTACTATTATGATTAGAGAAGAAAAAAAAAATGTTTTAGTTCATTGTCATGATGGTAATGGGAGAAGTGGTGTTGTTATTGCTTGTTATTTAATTTTTAATAGTCATGATACTAATGTTTGGGATATTATTAAAAATGTTAGAAAACATAGAATAAACGCTATTTATACTAGGGCACAAGAGAAATTTTGTAAAAAATTTTATGATTATGTTTCACATATTAGAACTTTGTTTAATGATAAAACTCCAAAAGAGAAAATTGAAACTTTTTTAAGATCTCAAGATGAATATTTATGTGGGAAGGAAATTTTAGATATTGGTATTGTTCCCATATTATTGAAAAAATGCTTAAGGAAAATATTAAATATTTCAAAAAAATATAATTTAAATAATGTTCATATATATCAAGTTATAGGAGAATATTCAGATAGTAATTTATCAATTGAATTAAATAAAATATTATGCGTTTTAAAAGAAAGTATTAATAATTCTAATTGGAATCTTTTTTATAAAACTGAAAATTTACATATTATAATTGCATTATTATTTCAATGGTTAACTGATTATGTTCTTTTTTTAATTTGTCCTCAAAGAACTGAAAAATTAATTCAAAATTCTCACTTTATTGATATTGAAAATTTTGTTAATGAAAAATTAGGGCAAATTGAAGAATTAACTAAAATGATCAAAAATGATTTTTATTGTTATGAATATGAAACTATATATAATATTGCTAAATTTGCAAGACATTTTTTACCAACTAATTCATTAGAAGAAAATTGTTATAAACAAATGTTAGATTCTTTTTCTTTAAGATTATTAGGTTATAAAATGGTAGATGTTTATAAAAAAGAAATATTTAATAATGTTAAAAAAATAGTAACTGGTTTATCCACAATAATTGAATTTATGGTTATTTCTATTAATTTATTTAAAGGTAATGATGATAATAATCCTTTTGTTATTCCTCAAAAAAAATTAAGTTTGAGAAATAAAATTCAAACTAGTTCAATTTCAAGAAGATTTAGTAAAAATGTATATGAAAGTCCAATTTTAGTTCGTCGTGGAAATCTATTTAATAATATTTCTTTAAATTTAAATAGTAAATCAAATAGTTTAAGTATACAAAATGTTGATAAACCTACTTTTAGTATATTATCAAGAAATAATTTTATTTCTCAAAATGATAAAAGTAAAGAATTATATCAAATTCCAGAAAAGGAAAGATGTTCAAATCTTTCAAAAAATAGTATATCAAATACATCTGATGTAAATTATTGATAAAATAATTATATATAAATTTTTTCCTTTAAAATTGAGGTTAAAATATATCAAAAGTTTATTTTATATATTTTTTTCAAATAGATTTAAAGATATCAAATAAAATAAAATATAAAAAAAATTTTAAAAATATCAATTCATTATTTTGAATGAGTATTAAATAAAAATGCAAAATTAATTCAAGTAATAGTATAAATTTTATAAATAAAATATTATAATTTATAGCAAAAGAAATTAAAAAAATAAAATAAAATTATAAAAATTAAAATAATAAAAACCAAAAAAAATTAAAAAAAATTAATAAAAAAATGAGTGTTAACATGTCAGTTTCAGGAGGTCCTTATTCTTCAATAGGAGGAGGGACAAATAATTCAATAAAAAATTTATTTACTCAAGAAGGTGAATCTTTAGTAAGAAAAATAAATAACTAACTTAAAAATATAGATTGGAAGTGCAAAAATATGTGATGAATTATGGGACGAAATGAGAAGAGCAGATTTTAGAAAAGAAGGAATATTAAATGAAGCAAATATTCAAATAATTTATGATTCAAAGAGAAAAGCAATAAATACTTTATTAAAAATAAATTCAGTAGAAGACTTTTTATCAGTTTTTGATTCAGATCAAGATGGTTTTTTAAATGAAGATGAACAAATTATGGTATTTACAATTATTGCTAAAAGAATTCAAGTTATTGCACAAGAATTATGTGAATTAAAAAGATATGAATTATTTAAAGATTTAATGAGAGAAGTTCGTGCAATTGAAAATCAAATTAATAGATATCAAAATGAATTAAGACAAAATGTTCATAAAAAACAATTAGATGATTATATTAATATTGGTAAAGAAATGCAAAATGAATTTGATTATAATTGGGATAAAAAAATGGATGATTTTGATGATAAAGCTCAAAAAGATATTTCAAATTATGAACAATGTTTAAAAAAAGAAATTGATAATTATTATCAAGATGAAGCTGCTAAAATAAATGCAATGAAATTAAAACAAAATTATAAAATTAAATTATTACAAAATCAAGAAAAATTAGTAGCTAATAATGAAAGAATTGAAGAAGCAATTAATTTCAGAAATGAATTAAATTATATTCAAAAAAGGGATGAAGAAAGATTAGAAAAAACAAAAATAGATATGTTAAATAATTTAAATAAAAAAATTAACACAGCAGAACAAAAAGAAATGCAAAAAATAATTCAACATACAAATAAAGAAAGAGATAAATTAACAATAAATAGAAATAAAGAAACAGATGTAGTAGGAAAACAAATAAATTTGCATATATCAGATATAGTAAGAATTCAAAATTCAATATCAAATATGTATTCTAAAATCGGAGCAACAAATGATGAATTAATAAGAGAAAAAGATAGAAAGAAAAAAACAAATGAGACTTTAGCAGCATTTAAAAATATAAAAAAAAATACTGCATCACCATATGATAATGCAGTTAGAAATAAAGATATTGCTTTGGCTTTATTAAATTTATCAGGAAGAACTCTCTCATTAAATTCATCAATGGAATCATTAGGAAATAATAAAGCTACTCAAAAAAAAAATATTATTGCTTTAAAGTATATGATTAAAAATATGAAATTAACTAGATTTGATATTAATTCAACTTTGAATTCTAGAAAGTTTTGTAATGTTTCTGGTGATGCTGCTATTCAAAATGATAATAATTTAAAAAGAAAAATTAGGAAATTAATTGAACAAAGACAATATAAAGATGAAATTATGATTCCTCCTTCTATGTATTATGATATTTATCTTGAAAATGAAATTGATGCTAAAAGATATAGAGAATTAATTCCTAAAATTCAATCTGGTTAAGTTAGTATTATTAATTATATTTTTAATTGTTAAAAAAAAATTTTATTTTTATATTTTTTTTTTTTTTAATTGAAAATTTAAAAATCATCATTGATAATTTTTTTGGAAAGATTCTAGTACTTTTTCTGAGATATTTGATATCATTTTTTTTAAATTAATTTAATAAAATTTAACAACTTTCTATTTTATTTATTGCTAAAAAAATATTTATTATTCCTTATATTATACTATCTAATTTTGGAAAAAACAGTTTTTCAAAGAATGAATTTCATTTGTTGTTGGTTTTCTTTTTAATTCAATGTGATTCGAGTTAGTTATATTTTCTAATAATAAATATATATATAAGATATGTTAATTTTATTAAAAACAGTTTTTAAATATAGGATTATATAGTATATGATACATATTAAAATCAAATTGTTTCTATATTTATTTATTTGTCATAAAAATTATATTTTAAACATTATATTTTATTAAATTATATATTTTGATAAATGAAAATTTCTAATTAATCATTTTAATTAGTTTTCATTTTCTTTTATAATTGAATGAAAAATAAATGAGTTTATTATATACAAATATCCTTTTATAAATTTCAATTAAAAATTATTAAATATATCTTATTAAAATTCAATGAATGGTTATGATAAAAAATATTTTAAATAAATTTTCTATTACAATTATTTTTTTATTTTAATTCCCTATATTAAAAATAATCATAATTTAAATAACATTCATCAAAATTACCTTTAAAGTAATTTAATTTATATCCTTTATTTTTTCATTTCATTATTAATAATTTAAATTTTAAATTTTTTAATATTTTATTTAAAAAACTTTAGTTATTTATTAATAATAATGAAACTTATTAACAATATTATAAAATTAAAATTTGATATGGGGATTGGGGATTGGGCCCAATCCCCAATCCCCAACCCCCATCCCCAATCCCCAATCCCCATATAATTAAATTAATTGATAAATATTATTTATTATTTAA
>JAEEGK010020927.1_pt1 | contig 13862 bp, 11 predicted proteins | sample 8958771 | NCBI WGS metagenome assembly JAEEGK01 (sample SAMN16246547, study PRJNA631951) | gut metagenome | biome: gut microbiome; feature: rumen; material: SC-attached | host: Bos | place: Iran: Karaj | collected 2018-10 | reverse complement strand
TTTTTTTTTTTTTTTTTTTTTTTTTTTTTTTTTTTTTTTTTTTTTTTTCTTATTTTTTTTTTTTTTCTTCTTTTTTTTTTTTAGTTATTTCTTTTTTTTCTTCATTTATTTTTTTTCCTTTTATTTTTTTTATTTCTCTTTTGTTTTTTTCTTTTTTTATCTCATTTTTTATTATTATTTTTTTTTCTTTTTTTACTAAAAATTCATTATTTTTTTTCTTTATCATTATTTTACTTATTATTATGCATATTATCATTAATAACAGGCTGTTAATTATTTTTTTTTTTATTCATTCAACCTGTTTTCTTTTTTATTAAAATATTTTTAAGATATATATATTTATATAATATTTTAAATGAAAAAAATCATTTTTTTGAAAAATTATATTTTTTTTCAAAATTATTGCATTTATTCAACTATTGATTAGTTTTTTTTTATATCAGGCTATAATTTTTCTATGTTAAATATTTTTCTTTTTTGTATTATATAATTCCATTTATTTTTATATAAAAAGTGAATTTAATTCAAATTAATTCAAATATTCATTTGTAATTTAATAATAAAATTCAACTTTTAAAAAACTCCTTAATGGAAATATTAATTTAATCCTTATTTTTTCATTGCTAAAAAAAATAATTTTTTTTTTCCTCAAAAATTCATTATTATAATAAACCCTTCAATATCTTGTTCACAACCACATAATTTTTCCACTCCAATTCCCAAAAAACTTATTTTCTCAATCATTTCATTAACAAAATTTTTATCATTAAATAACAAATTATTACAATAAGAAATATCTTCAATTTTATCTTTAACATATTTTGTTCAACATTTATTTAATACATAAAAGTATTTTCATTTAATGAATGTTCCAACCTCAATTCTTCAATTATTGAAAATATTTAAAATAACTTTTTTTATTCTTTCTTATTTATTATTTACAAAAAATTTAATATCTAATAAATATTTTTTATTTATCAATAAAAAATATTTATTTATTTATCAATAATAAATTTATTTATATTAAAATTTTATTATCCATAGTCTAAGATACTATTGAAAATAATTTTTACCAATTTTTTATTTTTGAAGAATAATTATGAATATACAAACAATAAAAAATCATTTTTATTTTAAACAATTCGAATCATAAATTATATATAAAAGGAATTTTAGAAATAAAATAAATTTTATATTAAATGATTACATAAATAATTAAATTATATTCAAAATATAAATTAATAAAAAATGGTTTATATAATAAATATATTATCCTAAATTTAATACATAATAACTGATTTCTTTTCCATAATTTAAAAATATATTATTTCAAAATTATTGAATTTATATGGATAAAATAAATAAAAATATCTTCAAATATTATCAAATATTATCATTAAAATTATTTTAAAGTTTTAATATATATATAATTTTATAATTTATTATACTATTTAATAAAGTAGAGATTTATATTAATTGAAATTTGAAACAAATCCTTTTCTACAATTAATCATTAATAAATTTTTTTAATGTTTTTTTCAAATTAATTGAAAAAATATTTTAAAAAGATTTTACTATTTTTTGTTTTTTTAAGATGAAATATAAAAATTAAAATATATAAATTAATTAAGGTTTTTTAGTTTATATATTTCATGTTAATTTTAATTCATTCTAAAAAAGGATACAAAAAAAATAGAATTGATTTTTTTTATTGACTAATGAATGTAAAAACATATTTCACATAATCAATTGTTGATTAATATATAAAAACAAATTAATTAATTCAAAAATCATTTATTAATTTTTTAAATAATTTTAATTTTTAAAAGAAATTATAATTAATTAATTAATTTCAGTTTTGTATAAACGAATTTAACATTAATTTTTGTTTTAAAATCTTCAAAAAATCCACTAATAAAATCTTTTAAAAATAATTTAAACACCAATAAGTTTGAATTATTTTGTTTCAAATAAATTTTATGAAGTAAATCATATTGTTCATATATTAATATATATATAATAATAGGCTTTATTTTTGAATCTTCAATATTAGTATTAAGATAAAAATTATAATTATCTTCATTTATAAATTGAAAAAATTTTTTGATGTAAACATTTATTTTATAATCCTCAAATATATTAATTATTAATTTTGAAAATTTTAATTTTGAATCATTTATTTTTAAAATAAACAACAAATAATATAATAATAATTTAAAAAGAAAAAGGAAAAAAGTAAAAAATTGGTTTGAATAATTTAATGAAATATCATCATCATATATAAAAAAATTTTTTTTTATTTGAAACTCTATTAAAAATGGATTAACCATATAAAAAAAATTTTCATTACACAAAACATATAACTTTTTATTATAAATAAATGGAATTATATTTCTACAAAATGATATATTAATATATTTCATAAAATTCAAATTTTTTTGTTTTTTTTTAAATACAATAATTTTTTGCATTAAAAATATGAGATATATATCTTTATTATATAAAAAAATAGAAGTATTTTGGTTACATAATTCAAAACTCTCAAACAATAAATTTGGAAAATTTAATTTTCCAATTTTGATAATTTCTTTCTTTGAATAATTAAAATTAAACTTTGTAATAAACAATGAATCATTTACAAAAAAAATTGAATTTGTTTCATTTAAATTATAAAGATTTCCAATAATTTTTTGTTTAAATATAAGACTACTATTATGTTTTGTTTCTAAATTAAAAAAAAAATAATGATATTTTTTATAATGATAGCAAATGATTGTTCCAAATATTAGTTTTATAAATGCATTTTTATCATAATTTTTTGAATAAAAACTAAAACATTTTGTTTTTCCTATTTTTAAATTATATTTTTTTAAAACATTGGATTTTAAAATTTTGTGTTCAATATAATCATTATCAGTGTCAATACAATAATTCAATTTACAATTTTTATGATTTAATAAATTAATTATATTTTTCTTTTCATTATCACTTAAAAATTTTGACATATTTCCAAGAAAAAAGAAATCAAAATTAATAATAGGATGTTCATTTAATTGACTTTTCATATAAATAAAAAAAGTAATTTTAAACAAATTAATAAAAAATTAAAAATTAATTAATATATATATGTTTTTATTAAAAATCTTCCTTTATTTTTATATTGATATAATCATTGAATAAAAGTATTTTTTTAAATACTTTTTTTTAAATTTTTTTTGGACTTCCATCATTTTCTTTTTTCATTATAGATTTACCTCTAATTCCATATTTTTTTAAATATTTAACTTCTACTTTACTTTTAAATTCAAACCAATTAGGCGGTCTTGAGACATTACTTAACTTTAAAATAATAAAAATTAAATTTTCTGTTATTAACAAATAAAAAAATTTTTGACTTCTATCTAAATAGGCAAAATGTTTATTGGTGTAAAATATTATACATAAATTTGAGATAATTCCAAAAAAAGACATTAATGCTAAAACTTCGTTAAATATCCCAATTCCCATTGATTCATCTAAATTAGTAATAAAAACCAAATATTTCATTGAAAAACCTGTTGCCAATCTAAAAAATATTGTTAAAATTAACATAAAAAAAAAAGAAATTTTTGAACAAATACCAAATTGAATTATATATCCAAAATTAAAAATAACAGGCATCATAACTTCTGATAAATCTTCATCATGGAATTTTTTCCTTGTATAATATTGGTACTTTTTTGATGAATTTTCAGAATGTGTATATTTTGCCATTATTGTTTTATCAAATTTTTTTTTTTGTTTTCTTCTATATATAAAATAATATATTGTTTTTGATGCAACTACAGTAATATCTGATATAATAATCATTGTTAATTGATTACCAAGTTCATGAAAACAATCATTAAATAAGCATGATTCAAAGTAATTTTTTGCAAACGCAATATAATAAAGATTAAAATAATAATTAAAAAATTCAAATATTAACTGTTTTTTTAAAATTGATTTTTTATATTCTTTTTTTGTTAGATAATTTTCCTTATCAGTGATCCATTTATTTAATTTCCCATATATTTTACTTAAAATTTCTCGAGCAATATATATTAAAATAGGAATTATATATAACCAGGATTTATTTTCTAATTTATTTTTTTCATTTTTAACTTTCCATCTTTGAATATAAAAAACAAGTAAATTAATAATAACAGTACCAAAAAGTGAAGAAAAAATAATAATAAAATTAACAATATCTCTAATTAATTCTTTAAATTTATCATAAATTGGGATTTTTACATTCATAAATAATTCCACTTGTTCACCTCCTTGATTTTCAATTATCATATCATTACTTTTTTCTAATTTAAAATGATCCATTCCCCAAATATAGTTATAAACTTCTTCTCTTGATTTCCAAGCTGCAGAATAAAAATTACCCCATAGAACGATTAAAGTAGTAAGACTTAAATTCATTCCTAAAAAAATTATGGATTTAAAATTAAAATATTTTAATGCTTGTTTTATAATTTCATATAAAATTCCAACTATAGCAGGAAATACAGACCAACGAATGTAATGTGTAATCCATGAATAATAAAAACCAATTTTTTCACCAAAAACTGTTCTAAAAACTCTATTTATTCTTTTAGTATCTATAGCTCTAAATGGGGTTGAATATGCATGAACCATATTAAAAAATTTTATTGAATTATCAATGCATTCATAATTTGGTATGTTAATTATTTGTTGAATTATATTATCATTTTTATGAATTAAAGTCTTTATATAATCTAGATCTAATATTGTTGATAATGCAGCATAGGTAATCCTACTTTTATCTATTTTTCTAAATACACTTGAACAAGCTAAATCATAGGTGCTTCTAAAATCTATTAGATTTTCACAATATTTACATATATGATAATTATCATTTATATCATATCTTCTAAATTTATCAGCAAGTGCCTTAATAAAACTTGTAAATGGAGGATATAATTCAATTTCATTAGTCTTATATTCATAGAATTGTTTTTCATTTAATTCTATTATTTTTTTATTTTTTGTTAAAAAATATTGATTTATTGTAATATCTTTTCCTTCTCTTGTTTTATAACTACCATCTTTTTGAAGTATAATAGGAATATCTTGAATTCTGAATTGAACTTGATAATGAAAAGTTTCTGCTAAATCCATTAGTGTTTTTTCTGTGCAATACAAGTCCAAATCTAAGTTACCTAATTCATCAATATAATATTTCACCCTTAATCCTGTAAATAACATTACAAAGAATTCAATATAACAAATGAATTTTTCAAAAGAATTGAATTCTTTATCACTTTTTAAAAAATGATTTACTATATCAACTCTGAAATCATTTAATCTTTTACAAAAAATGTTATATATTAATGTTTTATAATCAATAATTTCTTCATCATCCAAACTATCTGAAAAGCTTAATTCTCTTTCTTCTTCATTATTATTTGAATTATTTTCAATTTGATTTTTTTCTTCTTGAATTTCATCTTCAAACAATTCAACTTCTTCTTTTATTTGCTCTAAATTATTATTTTGAAAACTTACTCCCTTTTTATTTAATAAATGTTTTTTAATTAATTTAGTGTTTTTTGTGATTTGTATATTATCAAAAGCATTATCAATATTATCATAAACTGTTTCTTTGCGAACTAAATTTCTTATATTTCGAAAATTTTGCATTTTTTCTAAAATAATATTTTTTTTTCTAAATTTTTCATCTATTTCTAAAATTATGGAGCAATATGTATCAATTCGATTCATTTCTTCATTATATGATATTTCTATTCTTTTTTCTAAATTTTTCCCTTTAAAAACTCTAAAAAAATAATCAAAAATCACTAATTTTAATTTTGGTAATACTTCTGTATCTTTTGCAATTCTTCCTTCTGGATTTAATAATTTTTTCATATATCCAACTTGTTCATTGGGTAAATATAGATATAGAAGTTCTTTATTACTAATATTTATAACTGGGAAACCATTGAATGGAGGTAATGGATATGGGATTGGTTCACTGTTTAAAAATCCTGTTAATTCTTTTGACAAAAAGCTTTGTTTTCTAAATCTTTGATTATTCTTTAAAATATTAATATCAAAGGCATTTCCTATTAATGTTAATTTTGTTTTTTTTACTAAATCTATTCATTGTTGTGTTTATAGAGTCCGGATAATTTTTTTCATTCATTTTTAAATCAAGAATTAAAAAATCCAAATAAAATCTAAGTAATTTTTATAATATATTAATCAATTTTATTATTTAAAAAATAAGCTATATAATTAAATATAAATAATTGAAACAATTATTAAAAAATAAAATAAAAAATTTGACAAAAAATCAATATTTCAAAATATATATGAAAATAAAAATCATTAAATAAATGAGGGAAAGAACAAAATAAGAATTTAATAAAAAGAAAAATTTTGATAATTCATTTCAAATGAGTGGTTATCGTCTCAAAAAATGAAAATTCCTCTTCAATATGATATAAGTTCAACATTGTTTGTAAATATTTTCTTTGCAAATTGAAATAATGTTTCAAAACCAACTAAAGGTTACAGAGCCATTAGAAATTTTATGAAATATTCTTTTTATTAAAATAAAACAAAGCTTGAATTATTGGAAATAATTAATGATTGTGAAACATAGATTACATAAATAAATCAACAAAATGGGTTAATTTTTAGTTCAAAAGAAAGTTATAAAAGGATTTTGAAAGTAATAGAGAATTTATGTTAAAATGGATTTTTACAAAATCAAAAATTATTTGCTATTTGTAATAAAAAATTTAAATGGATTCACTATTGTTTACAGAGATATGAAATGATTTATAAATAATAAAATGGGACAAAATATAGATGAATAGAAGAAACATATATATGTTGTGGCCCATTTTTTGAAACTTATGAGGAGGGACATAGTTCATATATGTTATAAAATTTCTTTATTGTCAAATGTGGTTTTGTTGCAGACTAAATTGTTGTAGAAAATGTTCTGATTTTTATAGAAATATATTTGAATCTAATAATAATATGCAAAATCTAGTTGGATTTAATAAAAAAAAGAAAAATTTCTTCAAGAAAGGATTCTGATGCAAAAACACTTTTTTTGTTATTTTCCCAGTTGAATTGCACTTTTGGTGATAAAAAAATTTATTTTATTTCTCTTTTTGTTGATAATAGATATTTGAAACTCCTATAGAGGTTATATTAATATTAAAAAAAAATATGGGTAATGTATTCATAGAGAAATGAAAATATTTATATTAACTTTTATATTTTATTATTCTTTTTAATTCAATCATTTTATTATTTTTTAACTTAGTTATATATCTTCTTATATATTTGATAAAATTTATTTATAAATTCTTCATTTATGTTTCAAAATGATTTAACTCCAAAAATATCATCGTTTAAATAAATTAATTTATTATATTTATCTAATTTGTTAATTGATTTTATTAGAAGAATCTCCAACCAGTTTTATTTAATAAAAATAATAAATTAATTATGAAATAGAACGTTTGTGTTGAAAAAATCATTTTTTATAAATTAAAAAAATAAGTTAGTATTAATTTTTTTCATTATTTAAAATTCCATAATTTTAATATAAAGAATTTTCCTCAAGAACTTTAAATATAATTTTAAGAAAATAATGATAGAACAATTTTTAATTTGATTAATTATTAAAGTATAAATTATAATATTTTCGATTTATTTATATTGTTTTATATTTTTTTCATTTTTGAAATATATAAAGGATTTCTTTTGTGTTTATAAATTATTCTCATTTATGTTCATTGTATTAAAATAAAAATTAAAAAAAATAATATATAAAAATATATTTATACTTATAAAAATTTATGTTTTTTTAATTGAAGCATAGTAACATCCACTCATTTTTTGAATTTCTTTTCTCTTATGTTTATTCTAAAATAAGTATTATATTTTTTTTATTTTTTTATATAAAAAAGTTCATTGAAATTTTTTGATTTTTTCCAGAAATAAGTATCAATAAAAGGAACATTTAAATAATGAGATAATTTTTCATCTTGATTTATGGAACAACTCTAAAGGGATTTAAATTTATCTTATTATTAATCAACAAACATTCATTATTTAATATTCTTTAGCTGAATTCATCCCCCCACATTCACTGATAAATGATTTGTTTCAGTAACATCATATCTTGCTATTATACCATCAGCTGGTTTAAATACTAAAACATTCTTAAAAAATTATAAAATAAATTATAAAACATTATATATTAAAATAATTTTCCAAAATAAATTATATTTTAACAACAATTTCTATTTTCATTTCCATCATTATTATTTAAGGAAAGAATTTTTGTACTTCCATTACTTTTATTTGAATTAATTACTCTTCTTCTTTCATTATAAATTTCCTGCAATAAGTCTTCAAAAGCATCATTGACTTTTACACTAGTATAAGCACTTGTTTCATAAAACAACATATTATTATTTGCTGCAAGCATTTTTCCTTCTTCATATGAAATTTCTCTTCTTCTTGAATTTCTATCTAATAAATCAATTTTATTTCCAATTAATGCAATGATACATTCTTTTTCTGCTTTTGATTTTAAATCACTAAACCATTTTAAAACATTATCAAAAGAAGACCTTTTTGTAACATCATATACAATTAAAGCTCCTACTGCTCTTCTATAATGATGTGATGTTATTGCTTTATATTTTTCTTGTCCTGCTGTATCCCAAATTTGTGCTTTTATATATCCCCCCTCCTTTATTTGTATTATTTTTGTTGCAAATTCAATTGCTATTGTAGGTAATGGAGACACTGGGACAACACCTTTTACATATTTTGATAATAATGAAGATTTTCCTACTCCCATATCTCCTACTAAAATAACTTAATATTATTTTTATATGATTTACTTTTATATAAATGATCATAACGCATTTCTAATTCATTTTCCTCTTTAGTTTCTTCAGTATTTTCCATTTATATTTTTTGATTTTTTTTAATTTAAATTATTAATATAATTAAAATAAAAAAAAAGATTATTTTAGGTTAAAATATTATTTCAAATATTGTAAATCAATCAAATGACAATAAAAATGCTGAAAATGAAAATCAACAAAGTACAAAAAAACTGATAATCAATTTTAATTGAAAAATTTATGTTAGAAAATAAAGAAAGGGAAATCTATTTCTAATTCATAGGTAAACAAGAATAAGGAAAAAGTTCTTTAATGAATAGATATATCGATAATAAAATTGATATAAATATAATTAACGGGAACTATAAGATTAAATTTAAAAAAGAAAATCATTGAGTTAAATGGATAAAAAAATAAAAATCTTAATATATGATTCATCATGACAAGAGAATTTTTATTCAAAAAAAATAAATAAAAGAATTATATTTTTAAATTTGTATAGGATAATAGAATTAAACATTATATTTTTATTGAAAAAAAAATATAGAAAAAAAATTATTAAAATTAAAAAATTTTCAAGAATATCAAAGTTAAAATATGAAGAAATAAATAAATTATTCATTAACAGTTAAAGAAAGTAATCATATTGATATTAAATAAAAAAATGAAAAGATAGAAGAAAATTATAAAAAATATCCTCATCATTTAAAAAAGAAGAAATATTTCAAAATTTGTTGAATCTTATTTATAGTCCAGATAAAGTATGATTAAATAAAAATGTTTCTTTAAATAACACTATAAAATCAAATCAAAAATTTAATGTCAAATAAAATTAAATATCATTACTATTAGATTTTTAAGATTTATAATAAAAATAGTTCTATTAAATAGAAAAGTATTTTAGAGATGAAATTGAAAGATTTTCTTTAGTATTTAAAAAAAGAGGAAAATGTTGAAAAAAATGATAGTATATCAAAAGTACAATCAACATATTTCTTTTTTTTTGGAAAAAAACAAAATAATAAATTACTCTAAAATATTATACAAAATTTATTTTTTATAATCAATAAAATAATTTAACAATTTTTATATATTTTTCAACTTAATTATATATAAATATTTATAATAATCCAATAAAGTTTTAATTTTTAAAATTTATTAAACCAATTGTCATATTCTTTTTGAACTTCTGAAGTAATTTGTAGATGTTTATTATTCCGTTCAGGTTCAGGTAAATTTTTTGCATATTCGGCGCCCTCATCATCGTCGAGGCCGACGGGGAGAGCGACGAGATAGTCGACAGGGACATCGCGATAGTCGCGGAGATAGCCAACGGTCTCGGTGCGGTGTCGCATTAAAAAGAATATGTTTATCTTCTTCTTAAATTATATTTAATTTAGGAATATATGGAGCTTTCATTTTTAATATCATTAAATCATCCCAATTAAAATTACTAAACCAAATATTATTTTTAATTTGGATAATTTACTCATTCTAATGATAGGATTTTTGAAAGCATCTTTTGAATTAATAATTTAAAATCATATCAAGAACAAACTAGGGAAAATTAAATAATCATTTACAATCTCATAATATACATTCATTGGATCTTCTTCATTTTCACCAAAAGGTTACATACATATAGTAATAGACCATATATTAATTTGAAAGGAATAACCTTCACCTAATATAAATTCAGGGGCCATATAATATGGTGTTCAGATAATTGTATTTGTTCTATCAATTATTTCTTTGGCTGTTGCAATTTCTATTAATTTTAAATAACCAGACACCATTACATTTTCTGGTTTTATATTACGATATACTACTTTCCTTTCATAAAAATAATCTATAACTAATAACAATGAGCCTGAATAAAATTGGGTTTCTAATTTATTTAATAAACCAATATCACAAATTACTTAAAATAATTCTTTTCCTTTAATAAATTCCATTAAGAAATATATAAATTTATTATTTTTTAAAGTTTTTATAATTTTACTATAAATGGATGATTTATTTTTAATAGAATTTCTCTTTCTAATTCCAAATTGTTGTGTAATTCATATAATCAATTTATTTTTTTGATATTGCTTTAATTGCATATGGAAATTTATTTCTTACTAAAAGCACATTTCCAAAATTTCCAGCCCCTAATGATGAAGAAAAAATTAAATCATTTAGTTCAATTATATTATCCTGTAAATAAAGTCTGTTCATTTAATATTCTTTTAAATTTTTTCTATAATATTCTCAAAATCAGTTGAGAAATTGAGAATAAGCATATTTCATTAATTGTTACACTTCTTTTTTCATGAAAAAATAATACCCTTTCACCAAAATATTCACTTTCATTAAGAGTTCTAATATATTTTCCTCCAATTAAAATTTCAACTTTTCCATTTTTTATTATATAAAACTTATTCCTTCTTCTCCTTCTTTAACAATACTCTCTCCATCATTAAATTTTTCTTCTAAAATTTTTTCAGATAAATTAATTAATTTAATTCTTGGTAAACTTTTAACAATTTGTACTTTTGAAAGTGAATCAATATGTTCTTTCATTAATTTTTGGAAATTCCCATGTATTAAATTAAAAAATTGAATAGTATCTACTTCAACTAATAAACAATCTGGTTATGATATTATATTATAATCAATTGTTTTTATTGAACCTTTAAACAATTCATCTTCAAATAAAATATCTCCTCTATTTGCAACAATTTCATTTGTTATACCATGAATAAGATTCCCATCAATTATAATTACTATTTTACTTGATTTAATGTATCCTTCTTTAAAAACCAATTTTATTTTTTGTTAAATTTTTTGGTTTAAATAAATAAAACGAATTATCCAATAAATTAACATTAAATTTATGAAATATTTGAAGGAGTAAAATAACTTTTAATGAAATTCAGATATAATAATGTTCTAAAATTTTTTCCTAACATTGTTTCTAAAGTAGAAGAAAAAACTGAATAGCAAATACAATTATTCTTAGTAATGTAATCTAAACTTCTAGTTGAATTTATTAATACACTTCTTTCTCCAAAATTATCTCCTTTTTTTAAAGTTCTAACAATTTTTCCTTTTAAAATACAATTAACTTCACTTTCTTTAACAATACATAAACATTGGGCTGGCTCACCTTCTCTTACTATAAATTTTCCTTCATAAAAGCTCTCTTTATATAAAGAAGAACATAATAAAGTTTTTTGTGCATTCTCAATTTTAGCTAATATTGGAATACTTTCAATAAATTTTTTATTTCTTCAAAATTTGTTTTTGTTATATGTTCAACTATTTTCCTAAAATTTTTTCTTCAATTACCCATAAATAGCATTTTGTAATTGGTCTTGCTGATTCTAATCTTTTTGCTTCATGTAGTAGTGCCAATTCATCGAAACTTTTTCCTATATTTATTTGTCTTTTTTTATTTATGTTCTTTTGAATAATTTCTATTATTCCCTCTTTTAATATATAAAAATAATTTCCTATTCCTCCTTGTTTATATATATATGTATTTTGATGTAGTGAAGACAAAGACATTTCTTGAATTATTTCATTTCTTGCTTGTTTATCAAAATCTTTCATAAAAAAATGTTTTATTAAGCAATTATTAATTAAATCCTTATCTTCATTATTTCTGTTAGGCTTTTTTACAATAGTTAAAATTGATTTTTCATAATCCTCTTTTAATTCCTCATTTTTTGATGTGTTTATAGCATATTTTTCACATTTTTACAAATTAATGCTTGAGTATCAATAATTTTGTTCTTATTATCTAATAATTCATTTTTATCAGATAATTTTTTTTAAACTATTTCTTTTCTAAATCAGAATTATCATTTAAGGAATTTTTAGTTTTTTCAATAGTTAACTCTATATTTTTACCATTCATTTCATGTGATAATAGTTGTAAATCATTTGTCATAATGTCATTAAAACAATTATTACCCATTCACTAATTTTTTATAAAATAATAAATATTAAAAAGATAACAAATTAATATTTTTAATATAAAATGAAATTATTATTCTATTAATATTTAATTTAATAATTAATTCTCATCCAAAAATAACTCACAGAATTTAAAAGTTTTTCACATAAAAGGAAAATAGAATTTATGTACTAAAGTTTAAAAGTTAAAAGTAGTTTGTTAAAAGTTCACTATCATTTAATTTAAATTGATTTAAACAAGAACACCCAAAATTATATTTTTTTATAACCCATTTCTCAAAAAAAATCCAAATCAAAGATTTTTAAAATATGATGATGATTGTATTATATCTATTCAATTCAATAATAAAATTAATATATTAAGATGGAATTTGTAATGCAAAAAATAAAAGAAATTTTCTATCAAATAAATCTTTAATATTTTTTATTTAATTTTATTAATATTTTTATTGAAAAAAATTAAAACATTAATACTTCAAAATAAATAAGGATATTTATATTAATCTTAATGTATATTTATAGGGAAAGTTATTTATAATATTTATGGATTCTTTAAATTTGATGAAGAGAATATTTAAATATTTATCCAAGTCATATATAGAAGAAGTAATAATTAGAATATCTATTTTTTTTTCAAAAGATATTTTAAAAAAAGAAAAAGTATAAAAATAAAAAAAATATGAATAAGATAAAAAAAATATCAACAAAAAAAAAAAGAAATTAAATTTAAAAAAAAATAAAAAAAAAATATGAAGAAGAATTGAATATAAATAATAAGTATCTCTTATCCTCCTCATATAAAGTATAATTTTTATTCTATTCCTTTTTTTTCAATTAATTATTACTCAAGAATATATTAGTGAACATTATATTTTATATTATTCTATTTCTTCTTACTTATCTAAAAAATGGAATTTATTTCTATTTCTTCAATTGAAGAGTATACTTTATAATTACAAATAGATT
>JAEEGK010020926.1_pt1 | contig 13862 bp, 4 predicted proteins | sample 8958771 | NCBI WGS metagenome assembly JAEEGK01 (sample SAMN16246547, study PRJNA631951) | gut metagenome | biome: gut microbiome; feature: rumen; material: SC-attached | host: Bos | place: Iran: Karaj | collected 2018-10 | reverse complement strand
TTTTTATTTAAATTATTATTAAGAAATATGGGGATTGGGGGATTGGGGATTGGGGATTGGGCCCAATCACATAATATATATATTGAAATATAAATTAAAAAAATAAAAATAAAAACTAATTATTTAAGATAAAATTAGAAATATTAGAAAAATAATTTTTGAACCTTAAAAAAAGAGAAAAATATATAATGATGATAATATTAATTTATCAAATTAGAATAATAAAAAAATATAAAAAGAATAATATATTTATTTAATTCACTTATTAATAAAAATTAAATAAATAAAACTATAAAAAAATGTTTTATATCTCAAAAAATATTTTTGGAAAATTTTTTATAATATTTTCATCAATAATAATACTAATATCATCAATATTATATTATTATACAACAACTCAAAATATATATAAAGGATATTTCAAAATAAAAAATTCTTTATTAAAACATTCAATATACATTTATACAGATAAAAATGGTTTTACACATATAAAAGCAAAAAATAAAAAAGATGCATTTTTTGGAATAGGAATTTTACATGCAAGAGATAGATTATTTCAAATGGATATGTTACGTAGATTTTCAAGTGGAAAATTAAGTGAAATATTAGGAAATAAAACATTAGAAATAGATAAATTAATGAGAATTATAGGTTTAAATAGAATTTCTGAAAATGATGTTTTACAAAATTCTTTAAATAAAAATCATTCAGAAATAAATAATTTATTATCAATGTATGTAGAAGGAATAAATTATTGGGCAAATACTCATAAATTACCAATTGAATATTATTTATTAAATTTTAATTTTGAAAATTGGACAATTATTGATAGTTTTGTTATTTTTAGATTTATGGATTTTAATATGATATGTGATCATTCAAATGAACTTTTAAATCATTTAATTAATGATATTCTTGGTGAAGATTTTTATAATTTATTATATAAAACAACTTTATTTGATTATCCTTATTTTAATGATACAATTATTAATAAAGATGAAATTAAAGAAATGAAATTAAATAATGAAAATAATATAAATAAATATATATTTAATAGAGAAAATATACCAAAAATAAATTATAAAGTTTCATCAATTATTGAAAGTGAAGAAATTTCATTTCAAAAATTAGATGAACATGCATCAAATTCTTGGGTTATAAGTGGTAATTTTACTAATACATCAAAACCAATTTTTACTAATGATCCTCATTTAGGAAATTCAATACCTGGAATTCATTATATTTCTAAATTATATATTGAAAATAATAATAATGAAGATGATATTTATTTTGGTACTTTTATTCCTGGTTGTCCTTTTTCTATTATTGGTGGTAATAAATATTTTACTTATGGTTTTACTACAGATAATAGAGATAAAAGTGATTTTGTTGAAGAAAAATTAGATGATGATAATATTACAAATGCTAAATTTTATTATATTGATAATAAAAAAATTCCACTTAAAATTATACATGAAATTATTAAAGTTAAAGGAAATAAAAATTATGAATTTGATGTTAAATTAACTAGAAATGGACCAATTATACCAAAATATATAAAAGAAATTAATAAAATTGGTTTTGATTTTATTTATAATAGTACAAATAAAAAAATATCAAATGCTTTAAGTTTAAATATTTATGGATTTAAAATGGTATTAGATATAAAATTTTTTTATAATATTATGTTTGGTAAATCAAAAGAAGATTTTTTAAATGTATTAGATAATTATGCAGGTCCTTCTTTTTCATTTACTTGGGCTCATAAAAATGGAGAAATTGGTTATACTCCAATTGGAACTTTTATAATTAAAAATAATATATCTCAAATATTTTCTAAAGGTTATAATTCTTCATTATATAATATAAATAATATTAAAATTATACCAAGAAATGAATCACCAATTTTAATTAATCCTAAAAAAGGTTTTATTGTAACTGCAAATAATTATCCAACACCAATTAATTATATTTATCAAAGTTCACATTATACTTATCCATATAGATATCATAAAATAAATCAATTAATAAATGAAACTATAAATAAAAAAAAATTTACTATTGAAGATTCTATTAGAATTTTAAGTGATACACATGATTCACTTTGTGAATATAATTTACCAAAATTATATAAAATATTAAAAAAATATATTTCTTCAACTAATAAAGTTTATGATTATTTTCAAATGTTAAGTGATTTTGATTGTAATTTTAATAAAACTTCAAGAGTAGCTACTTTATATGCTGAATTTGAATATCAATTAATAAGAAATTTATTACTTAAAAATGAAAAAAATAATGTTAAAGGATTTAAAAATAGAAATGATATAAAATCACTTTTATTTTTTCATAATTTCTTTTTTTCACTTTCTAAAATAATAGATTCAACTGAAAATAATGATAAATTAATTAATTTTAGTCATTGTAAAGTATTTAATAAAAATCATAATTGTGAAGAATATATTGTTGATGTTTTTAATAGAATTGATATTTTTTTAAAAGAAGATAATTTAATTGAAATTATTAAATATAATGGAAATGATTATGAAATAACAAAAAAATGGGGTGATGTTATAATTCATCATTATCCTCATTTATTAGAACAAAATAAATTTTTAAAATGGATTTTTTCGAGAGATAATCCAACTGAAGGAAATAGAAATACTATTAAAGTTGCTAAAAATACTTTTTCTAAATATAAAAATATTTTTACTTCTATTCATAGTGCAAATTTAAAGTATATTAATGATTTAAGTGATATAAGTAGACCTTTTATTTGTATGGATACTGGAAATAGTGGAAATATTTTTTCAAAGTATTATGATAATTTAATTAAGGATTGTGAAGAAAATAAATTAATTAAATTTGAAAATCATATTTTTAGTATGAATGAAAATGATGAAATTATAATTTCTCCTGAATAAAAAAATTTATTTAGTTATTTAAATTTTATTCTTATTGTATTTTTAATAAATATAATTATCTAATATATTATTATAATATTATAAAATATTTAATTAAATTATTAAATGAAATAAAAATATACATCATTAATATTATATTTAATACTTTAATAAATAATTAAAATATTCATAAAAATAAAATAACTTTTATATATTTAAAATATTTTAATTAAAAAAATATGAATATTCCAATAAGACAATTAAAAAAAGCATATAGTAGAAGTTCATTTGTTCCAAGATCTTATCATTTAAGAACTACTTCTCAAACAAATATAAATAATAGAAGTTTTTTTTTGAATCAACCTACACAAAATATTATTCAACATACAAAAAATAATATTGATATTTTTCTAATGAATTTAGGAGGAAGTCAAATTTTAAATTTAAATAATGAAAATAATCTTAGTCAAATTAATTTAAATAAAAAGAATAAAAGTTCTTATTTAAATGAAAGAAATAATAATGAAAAAATTAAAAGATTTAAAAATAATATTCCATTTAATTATAAAAAGATTAACAAAATTAATTATCTAAATAATAGTTGTTATAATAATAAAAATTATCAAAGAAATTTAAGTGCTTCACATAATATTCAAAATGGAAAATATTTAAATTTTGGTGATGACAGCTTCACCAATAATGATAAAAATTTTTTAAATAATATTGATAAATTTGAATTTGAAAAAATGAATTATGCAACTGGTAATTTTGGACAAAAAATATATGATAATATTTATAATAATAATTTTAATAATCTAATTGATAATAATTTTGATAATTTTATTTTAGAAACAAATAATAATAATAGTAATAATAATAATTATAATTATAATAATTATAATAATAATTATGAAAATAATGATTATAATAGTAATTATTATGAAAGTTATAATTCTAATAAGAATTATTATGATAATAGAGGAAATAATAATTATAATTCTAAAGAAAATAATTTAGATAATAATATTAATTATGAAAATAAGTATATCTTAAATAAAGAATATAATAATTTTGAAAAAAATAAATTAAATAATAAAAATAATTTAAGAGAAAATAATCATTTTGAAAGATATGAATTAAATAATAATAATAATTTAAGAGACAATAATAATTTTGAAAGAAATGAATTAAATAGAAATGAAAATTTCACAGAAAATAATAATTATGAAAGTAATATAAATAATAATGATAATTTAAGAGAAAATAATAATTTTGAAAGATATGAATTAAATAGAAATGATAATTTCACAGAAAATAATAATTTTGAAAGATATGAATTAAATAGAAATGATAATTTCACAGAAAATAATAATTTTGAAAGAAATGAATTAAATAAAAATATAAACAATAAAAAAAATAATAATAGTATTCCAATAAAAAGAATAAATAATTTTGATAGGAATGAATATATTCATAAAAATAATATAAAAAGGAAAAATAATTTTGATAAAGATAATTTAAAAAGGGAGAATTATGAAGATAATAATTCAGAAAAAATACAAAAAGAAAAAACTAATTTTGAAACAAAATATACACAAACTATAAAACCAAAATTTATAGATTTTCGTATAACAAACGCCACAAATATTAATTTTACTGATAAAATTGAAACAAATACAGTAAAAAATTTGAAAAAAGAAAAAGATGAAATGGAGAATAATATTAAAGTAATTAAAAATGATAAAAATAGATTAGAACAAAATTATAATAATTTAATTAAAGAAAAAAAAGATATAGAAACAAAATTAACAAATTTAAGTAAAGAAAAAGAAAATTTATTAAAAAATTTAAATGGAATGAATAAGGAAAAAGAAAATTTAAAAGTAGATTTTGAAAAAATAAAAAAAGAAAATTTAAATTTAAAAGAAAATTTCAAAGGAATAAATAATGAAAAAATTAATTTAGAAAAGAATTATAATATAATAAAAAATGAAAAAAACAAAATATTAATTAATTTAAATGACTTAAAAAAGGAAAAAGAAATATTAGAACAAAATATAAATGAATCAGAAAAAGAAAAATTAGAATTAAAAAATAATTTAACCAATATTGAAAATGAAAAAAATAATCTTCAAATCAATTTTAATGATTTAATTAAAGAAAAAAAAAATTTAGAAAATAATATTTCAAATCTTAAAGGTGGAAATTCTTCAATAAAAAATAATTTAGATAAAATATTAATTGAAAAAGAAAATTTGCAAAAAAATTTAGATAATACTAAAGAAGAAAATAATTCTTTAATAAATAATATAAATATTATAAAAAATAAAAATGAACAATTAGAAAAGAATTTAAATAATATAAAAATAGAAAAAGAAGAATTACAAAAGAATATTGGTAATTTAAATAATGAAAAAAATAATTTAAAACAAAATTATAATTTAATTCAAGGTGAAAATCAAAAATTACAAAAAAGTTTAAATGATATTAAAAATGAGAAAGATACTTTAAAAAATAATTTTGATAAAATAAAAAAAGAAAAAGAAATATTAGAAAATAATTTAACTGAAATTAAAGATGGAAATGAAAATAACATTCAACAATTAAATAAACTTCAAAATGAAAAAAATTTATTAGAAAATAATATAAAACAATTATCTTCTGAAAAAAATACTTTACAAACAAAATTAAATGGTTTAACAAAAGAAAAAGAAACTTTATTACAAAATTATAATAATATAAATAATGAAAAAGAAACAATGTTAAAAAATTATAATGATATTAGTAAAGAAAAAGAAACTTTATTACAAAATGTTAATGATATAAATAATGAAAAAGAAAATATTCAAAAATTAAATTTAGAATTAAGTAAAGCTAAAAATGAATTAGAAAAAAAAGTGAATAATTTAAATGTAGAAAATAAAAAATATAAAAATAATCTTGATTCCATTAATAAAACTTTAAAAGAGGAAAAAGAAAAATTAGAAAATGAAAAAAAGGTTATTGAAAAACAATTAATTGAAGAAAAAGAAAAGTCAATTAATTCTAAAAAAGGAATGCAAAAATTATTATCAAATGAAAAAGATAGAGTATTAAAAGAAAAAGGAAAAATACAAAAACAATTTGAACAAGAAAAAGAAAAACTTATTTCTGAACATCAATTTTTTAGAAAACAAAATGAAAGTGAAAAAGAAAAATTATATAAAGAAAAAGCTGAATTAAAAAAACAAATAGAGAAATCAAATAAAGAGAAAGAAAAATATTTACAAGAAAAAAAACTATTAAGTGAAAAATTAGAGAAATTAATTAAAGAAAAAGAAATGATTGAAAAAGAAAAAAATGATAAATTAAAAAATATAAATAATGATGAAGAAAAATATAAAAAAATTAAATTAAATGAAATTGAAAAAGATTATCAAATTAAATTGAATAAATTAGAAAATGAAATGGGAGAATTAAAACAATTAAATAATAATTTAAAAGAAAATTATAATAAAATAAAAGAAGAAAGGGAAGAAATATTAAAAAAAATAGATATATTAAAAAAAGAGAAAGAAGATATAAGAATTCAAAAAGAAAAATTAGATAAAGAAAATAAAAAATTATTAACTGAAATAAATAAAATAAATATTGAATCAGAAGAATTAAAAAATAATAATGATGATTTATATCTTAATAAAATGAATGATGATGCAATTAAAAAAGATTTAGAAGAACAAATTACTAAATTAAATCAAACAAAAGTAAAATTAGAAAATGAAAATAAAATATATTTAAAAAAAATAAGTTTATTAGAAAAAGAAATAGAAAATTTAAAAAAAAAATTAGAAGAAAATTCAAAAGAAATTATTAATAATAAAGATAAATTAAATGAGGAAAATAAAAAAGTGATTGAAAATAAAGATAATGAAATAAATAAATTAAAAGAAAAAATATTAAATATTGAAAAAGTAAATAAAGAAAAAGAAGAAAAAGAAATAAATAAAAGATCAAATTATAAAATAGCTAATATAGAGAAAATAGATTATTTATTAAAGAAAAAACCAGAAAAAATTGAAAATGAAAATGAAAATGAAAATAAAAATAAAGAAAATTCAGAAGAATTAAATAACTTAAAATTAAAAAATGAAGAACAAGAAAAAGAAATAAAAGAATTAAAAGAAAAAATATCCATTGAAAGTAATAACTTAAAAAATGAAAATGAAAATTTAAAAAATGAAATAAATAAATTAAATGAAATTAATAAAAATTATTCTTCTCAAACTAATATTTTCCAAAATGAAATAAATGAATTAAAAGAAAAAAATGAGAAATTAAAATTAATTCCAGAATATGAAAGTAAAATAAATGAATTAATTCAAGCAAAAGATAAAAATGAAGAAGAAAATTTATTATTAAATTCAGAAATTCAAACATTAAATCATAAAGTTGAAGAAGGAGAATCAAATTTATTAAATGCAAAAGAAGAATTAAATAATTTTAAAAATCAATATGATAAATTAAATACAAGTCATGAAAAATTAAAAGAATTAAATAAAGAAAATGAAAATAAAATATCAGATTTACAAAATAAATTTGATGAATATAAGAAAAATCAAGATAATATATTATTAGAAAGACCAACAAATGAAGAATTAAATAATTTAAAATTAGAAATAGAAAATATAAACAAAGAAAAATTAGAATTAAAAACAAATAATCAAAATTTACAAGAAACAAATAATTCACTTACAAAAGAATTAGGTCAAATTAATTTAGAATTAATGAAAATGAAAACAAATGCAACTTCAGATGATAATTCAAAAAAAATTTCAGAATTAGAAAATTTAATTAAAACAAAAGAAGATAAAATTAATGAATTAGAAGAAAAAAATAGAAAATCATCTTCTGCAATTATAATAGAACAACAAAAAAATAAAATTAAAATTAATACTTTAGAAAATCAAGTCTCAACATTAACAGATGATTTAACACAATTACAAAGTGAAATAGATGAAAAAAATACTAAAATAGAAGAATTAGAAATAAAAATAAAAAAAGGTGAAATAGAAAAAGAAAAATTAGAAAAAAAATTAAATGATACTATATTAGAAAATAAAAAAAATAATGAAACATTAAGAGATGAATCAAATAATAAAATAAATTATTTATTAAAAGAAAAAGAAGATTTACAAAATAAAATAACAGAAATGACTTCAGAATTAGATAATTTAAAAGATAAAATAAATGAAATGGAAAATGAAAAATCAAAATTAAAAAATGAAATAAATTCATTACAAGAAGCAATAAATACAAGAGCAGAACAAGATATTTATAAACAAGAACAATTAGAATTTCTTTTAACAAAAGGTTATGATGAAAAAGATGGATTAGATGAATTAAGAAAAAAAAATTTAAATTTAAGATTACAATTAAAAGAAAATCAAGATACTTTAAATAGAGCACAACAATGTATTAAGAAAGCAGAATATTTTGATAATTGTGTTAATTATGGTAAAATTTTAATTAAAAATTTTCAACCTAATAATAATGAAGAATTAGAGTCTTTTAATAAGTTGAAAAGTATGCTTGTTGAACGATCTAATAATACTAGAGATTATTCTGGGTTTGATAAAAATGATTTTAATTTTGAAGGTACTGAAAAAAAGAAAAAAGGTCTTTTTGGGTTTTTTAATAAGTAATTTAGTAGTTTTTATTTTTTATATTTTTTTTAATTAAAATACATTTATTATATTTTTATTCTAAAAATATTAAATTTAATTGATTAATTATTATTATTGTAATTTAATTTGTAAATTAAAATTTTTTATATATTAAAATACTAATATAAAATATTTCATATTTAATTTAATTGTATTTGATAATTTTTTAATAAATAATAAATTATTATTTATTGATTAATTTATTTTTCTAAACTTAAAATATTTAGTGTTAAATTTATATACAAAGTTAACTTATTTTTTTTCAAATTAATTTAAATAATTTAAAAATTCAAATATATTAAAAATAATGAAAGTACCTCTTAATTGTGCATATTTAAATAAAAAATCAAAAGTATCATCAAGAGAAAAAAAGAATAAAATGGATGATTTCAAAAATTTCATCTCAAAAACCAATAATAAAGATATAACAGTAAAAAAAATAATAAAAAATCCAAATAAACATAAAAAAAAATATCTAGAGACAGAAGAAAATAAATCAATAAATAAAAGTTTAAGTAAGCAAGTATCATTTTCAAAAAATTTATCAACTTCAAAAAAAAAATTAACACAATCATTATGTTTAGAATCAAAAGATAAAAATAAAAATAAAAATGATAAATTACATAATAGTCAAAGTAATTTAAGTACTTATTTTTATGATAAATTTAGAAATTTTTCAAAAGAAAAATTTGAAAAAAGAGAATTAAGTAAATTAGAAGATAGTATAATTAATCAAAGTTTTAGAAATACAATAAAACTTGATACAGATATAATTGGAAAAAATAAATTACAAAATGCATTTAGTTCATCTTCTCTTAATTTTAATGAATTTTCACCTATTTTTACAAATGAATTTAATACTTCTTCTCATTTTTATAATAATGATGATTATGAAATTAAAATAAAAGAATTCTTTAAATTATATACTAAAGAATATATTTTACAAATTGATGATGATATGCTTCAATTAGAAACTCAAATTATGTTAGAAAAAATATTTGATTTATTAAATAATTGTAATATTCAAAAAAGAGAAAATTTAAAAAATTATTCTAATTATAATAATGCCTTTATTTCATTTTCTAATAATTATTTAGAATTAAATAAAAAATATGATAAATTAAAAGATAAAATTAGAAAAAGTAGATTAAAAGAAATGAATTATAAATTAAATAAAAAATTTATAAATGAATTTAATAGTAAAATAGAACCTAAATTATTTATTCAAGAAATTAATATTTGGAAAAATGTTACAAATAATTGTACAATAAATGATAATTTATATAATTTTTGTAAAAATAAATTAATAGATATTTTTTTATCAATAGTATCAAAACATAAAAATAAATTAAATACATTAGCAAAAAAATTTGTTAATGATATGAATGAAAAAATAAATAATTTAGATTATACATTTTCAAATGATAATTCAAGTTCATTAATACATTCTTCAAATTCAATTGGTTCAAAAATTTCAATTGGAACATCGAGTTCAACAAATTTTCATTCAACTTCAATTAGTATAGGTAAAAAGAATCAAAAATTAAAAATAAATAAACAATCTTTAATAAAACCATTTAATAAAATTAATAAAAGAAGTGTAATTAAGAAAAATTAAACAAAATAAAATTACATAATAACAAATAAATAAATAAAAAAAATAAATTTTTTATATAATAAATTATAAAATATATAATTTATGTATAATAAAAATATTTTTATAAAAAAAATGAAATAATAAAAAAAAAAAATTCCTTAAAATAAAAAAAAATTCAATAGAGAAACAAAATGAAGAAAAAAAAAAAAATTAAAATAAAAATATAAAAAATTATAAAAATCTAAAAAAAAAAAAAATGCATCACGAAAACGAAGACGATAATGAAAATGATGACAACAACAACGAAAACGACATTCCAGTAATATCATCAAAATCAAAATTTACATCATCTCAAGGAATAAGTCGTTCTCGTCGTTCTTCAATATCATCAATTCGTCGTCCCCATTGGAAAAAGAAAATAGCAAAATTTGTAGATTCAGCTCCAGTATTAATATTTATGTCAATAATAACAATTTATGCTCTTTTTTCAGCTGATATTCAAGCAGCTTGGCTTCGTATTGAAGTAGATTATGCATTTAATGTAATTCAATGTTTATTAGTTGCAATTTTTACTTTAGAATGGATTTTAAATATAATTTCAAAAATTGATTATCCATGGTCATTTTTCTTTTGGTTAGACTTTATTGCTACTGTTTCACTTATACAAGATATTGATTGGGTTATGAATCCAATTTTAGGTTATGGAAGTGCTAGACAAAAAAGTTATAAAAGTAGTGTTCAAGCTGCTAAAGCAATGAGTAAAGTTAGTAGTGCTAGTAGAGCTACGAGAGTTTTAAGAGTTATTAGAATTGTTAGATTAATTAGAATGGTTAAGTTATATAAAAGTGTTGTTACTGCAAGAGAAAATCAAGAAAAATTAAAAAAGAAAGAAAGAGAATTGGAAGAAATGAAAAAAAAAGAAAAAATTTCTAGTGATGATGTTACTAAAAAAGATTCTAGTAGTTATATTAGAGGATTTAGAGGTGATGGTTCTAGTACTGGAAAAGATAGTGCTGCTGATCTTGAAAGTATTGTTACTAATGGTAATGATGGTAATTTAAATATTGAAAATGTTGCTAATGCTACTCAAGGAAATAAAAATAATGATATTGATAAGAAAAATGTTAAAAATGGTGTTGATAATAAAAAAGTTGTTAATGGACAAAGTAGTAATGATAAAGTTAAAGATGATAAAAAAGATGGAAATCAAGATAAAAAAAATGAGAAAAATAATGTTGATGGAAAAAAAAATGAAAAGATTATTGATGATAAAAATAAAAAAAATGATATTGATGGTAAAAAAAATGAAAAGAATGGAATTGATAAAAATAAGAAAAATGTTAATGATATGAAAAAAGATGATGTAATTTTAACACCAAGAGATACTGAAAGAAATGGAACAGAAGGTAATAATTTAATATTAAATTCAAATAATGTATCAAATTTATTTAGAACTACAGGATTGACAGGTGAAAATTTTCATAAAAAAGATGAAAATGATAATAATAATAAAATATTAGAAAAGAGTAAATTATCAAAAAGTAAAGAAAGTAAAGAAACAAGTTCAATAGGTGATTTAGATGAAGAAGATTTAGAAAAATATGTAAAAGAGAGTAAAATTTCAAAATTAATTTCAGATTCTTTAACACAAAAAGTTATTCTTTTAATATTAATTTTATTAATAGTATTTCCATTATTATCAGATGATTTTTATGCAAGTGATTCAACTGTAACTTATGAATTAGTTGCTCAAATTATTTCTGCAAGTTATGATTTATTTCAATCAAATAATAGAATTTTATCAAAAAGTATATTAGAACAAATCTTTGATTCAAAATTCCCTGCTTTAAATATAACTTATAATGGATCTTTAATATATAATCATAGTACATTAAATGGAAATTTAGATTATTTTAGATATAAAGAAGTTAAAACTGTTTTTTCTGCAAATGGTCAAGTTAGTGTTGTTTATTCTGTATTAAAAGAAACAAAATTAACTGGTCTTTTAAATATTTTTCAAACTATTTTTGTTTGTATTATGTTATCAGGTGCTGCTATTTTATTCGAAAATGATGCTAGAAATTTAGTTTTAGGTCCTTTAGAAATTATGATTGAAATTGTTGAAAATGTTGCTAAAGATCCAATTAATGCTAAAAATGTAGAAAATTTACAAACTGGTGTTAAAGCAATGCTTGATCAAGGTGAAGATCCAAATCAAAATAAAGAAAAAGGAAATGAAGAAGAAGAAAATTATGAAGTTTCAGTAATTAAAGCAGCAATTATTAAAATTTCAGCATTACTTGCAATATCATTTGGTGAAGCAGGTGGTGAAATAATAAAGAAAAATATAACAAGTGGACAGGATTTAAATCCTCGTTTAAAAGGTAAGAAAAAAACAGCAATTTTTGGTTTTTGTGACATAAGACAATTTGAAGAAATAAATTTAGCATTAGAAGAGAAGACAATATTATTAATAAATGAAATAGCAGATATAGTACATTCAAGTGTAGATAGATTTGGTGGTAATACAAATAAAAATATAGGAGAATCATTTTTAAATGTATGGAAATTTTATAATGAAACACCAGTAAGAGATAAAGAAGGTAATGTATCAATGCAAAGAAAAGATAATTTATTAGAAATTGATCCATCAAATCCAATGGTTGCAATAACAGCTGATCAAGCAGCTTTAGCTTGTTTAAGAATATTATTAAAAATAAATAAAAATTTCAATATATTAAATTATAGAAATAATGAAGAAATATTAAAAAGAATACCAAACTTTAAATTAAATATGGGATTTGGATTACATATTGGTTATGGAATTGAAGGTGCTGTTGGTTCAACATATAAAATAGATGCTTCTTATTTAAGTCCTAATGTTAATATTTCTGCAAGATTAGAAACAGCAACAAGACAATTTGGTTTAAGTTTATTAATTTCTGGTCCATTATATAATTTATTCAGTGATGATATGAAACATGTTTGTAGATTTGTTGATTGTGTTTATGTTAAAGGAAGTGAACAACCTTTAGATTTATATACTATTGATGTTAATTTAAATTTAAAACCACAAGAAAATAAAAATATTGTTATTTTAGGAAATAAAGAAAAAAGAAAAAGATATGCTGATAGGAAAGAAACTTTTCAAAGAGAAGTTGAAATTATGAAAAGTGCTACTAGATTAATTTTTCAAAAAAGTTCTTATTTGGAATTGTTAAAAGCTGGAAAAACTGAAGAATTTTATTCTATTTGGGATGAAGGTATTGCTTTTTATAAAAAAGGAGATTTTAAAAATGCTGGTGATAAATTTAAAAGATGTTTACAATTAGATAAAACTGATGGTCCTGCTAAAACTTTACTTAAATATTTTGAGAATTGTAATTTTAAAGCACCTAATAATTGGATTGGTGTTAGAGAATTGACTTCAAAGTAAAAAAAAATATTCATTTTTTATATTTTTTTGGATAATAATTATGTTTATATAATATTAATTTATAATTATTAATTCTTTGGAATAATGGAAAAGTCATAAAATAAATTTTAAAAAAAAAATTAAAAAACTAAAAACCAACAAAAAAAAAAAAAAAAAAAAAAAAAAAAAAAATTAATAAAAAAAAAAAAAATGAATCAAAAAAAAGAACAAAAAGACTATAACTA
>JAEEGK010020923.1_pt1 | contig 13863 bp, 9 predicted proteins | sample 8958771 | NCBI WGS metagenome assembly JAEEGK01 (sample SAMN16246547, study PRJNA631951) | gut metagenome | biome: gut microbiome; feature: rumen; material: SC-attached | host: Bos | place: Iran: Karaj | collected 2018-10 | reverse complement strand
AAAAGAATATCCGTAATTATTTCTCTTGTATTAACACTCATTGACCCAAAAAGTCTCCGCCGCCCAAGTGCATGCCTCTTACAAAGTCACATGCGCTCATGCGTTTTTTGCCTTCAAGCTGTACTTCAAGCAGTTCCAAAATTCCGTCTCCGGTGGAAACGTAAACATTTTTCTTGGTAACGATAAGGGCACCGGGCTCATAATCCGCAGTATCCACATTTGGAATGCTGTCAATCACTTTGGTGCCGAATATCTTTAAGAGTTTGCCGTTAACGGTGGTATAGGCTGTGGGCCACTTTAAGAAGCCCCTTACAAGACAGTCTATGCTCTCTGCGGATCGGCCGAAATCTATGAGACCTTCCTCCTTCTTAAGAGGAGGCGCATAAGTGGCAAGGTCAGGGTCCTGAGGTGTGGCAACAGCTGTGCCGGCCTCAACGTCCTTTAAAACCTTTAACAGTTCTTTTGCACCGTAATCCGCCATTTTTAAGTAAACCGAGTCTTCATTGTCTTCAGGCTCAATGGGAAAAGAAACCGAGCTGTAAACCGCACCGGTATCCATTCCTTTGTCCATTTTCATGATGGAAACGCCGGTTTCACGGTCACCGTTGGCGATGGCGCGCTGAATGGGTGCGGCACCGCGAAGCTTGGGAAGAAGTGAACCGTGAACATTAATGCATCCAAACTTTGGAATATCCAGTATCTCCTGGGAAAGAATCTGTCCGTAAGCCGCCACAACATAAACGTCTGCGGGAATGGTCTTTAAAACCTCCACAGATTCGGGAGCCTTAATCTTAGCGGGCTGATATACGGGGATACCGTTCTCCTCGGCATAGACTTTAACCGGAGGAGCAATAAGCGCTCCGCTTCTGCCCTGAGGCTTGTCGGGCTGTGTGTAAACCGCCGTCACTTCGTGACCTGCTTCTTTTAACGCTTTAAGTATAGACGCCGCAAATTCGGGCGTACCCATAAATACTGTCTTCATTATTCGGCTTCCTCTTCATGTAACATTGAATTGTCTACCAGTTCGCCGATAACTCTTTCGGTGTAGAGGTGACCGTCGAGGTGCTCAAGTTCGTGGCAGATGGCACGGGCCAAAAGCTCCTCACCCTCAAGTTCGAAGGGTTCAAGATGCTCGTCGAAAGCCTTAACTTTAACATAATAAGGGCGCTTAACGATACCGCTCTTACCCGGAACGCTTAAGCATCCTTCATATCCCTCCTGTTCGCCGGAGGTCTCGAGTATTACGGGGTTAATAAGAACATGCAGGTCTTCACCCGTAGTATCGATTACAACGATTCTTTTAAGCACTCCCACCTGGCATGCCGCAAGGCCTACGCCGTCGGCAGCGCGCATGGTATCAATCATATCGTCGATTAAAAGCTTTGTGCGGGGAGTAATCTCCGTTACTTCCTTGCATTTCTTGGTAAGAACTTCGTCGCCCCATTCTCTAATTTTTCTGAGTGCCATAGTATCTTCCTTTCTAAATCAGACCCCGTTTTGAGGGTCAAAGTCAAAAAATACGTTTTCTTTAAACTGTTTCCTCGAAGAAAGGGCTTCCTCGAGAAAATCCTTTATTTGAACCAAAGCATCATAGGATTTGTGCTTTAGGTAAAATACCTGTCTGTATATGTCGTTAATCTTGGAAACGGTGGCGGGAGCAGGTCCGATTACAAGAATCTTAAAGTGCTCTCTGATGCCCTGAACGAGATTGGTCGCAAGGGCCTCACAGGCTTTCTCGTCCGCGCCCGTAACCAGTACCGACAGCATATGTGCCGCCGGAGGGTAGTCCATTAAGTCTCTGTAGCCTATCTCCTCTTCGTAAAAGCCTTCGTAGTCCTGAGTTACGGAAAAAGAAATTGCATAGTGATCCGGCTGGTAGGTCTGAATAACCACATCACCGGGCTTGTCGCCTCTTCCGGCTCTTCCCGCAGCCTGGGTAAGAAGGTCGAAGGTTTTCTCGGGTGCCCTGTAATCTGCCGCAAATAAAGACATATCGGCGGCCAGAACCCCCATTAATGTAACGTTCTTAAAGTCATGTCCCTTGACTATCATCTGTGTGCCGATAAGAATGTCGGCTTCATGGTCAAGGAAACGGCTGAGAATTTCTTCGTAGCTTTCTTTTTTCCTGGTGGTATCCGCGTCCATACGAAGGGTACGGGCTTTGGGATACATTTTGTTGACTATCTCTTCCACCTGTTCGGTGCCGGCTTTGAAGCCGAGGATATATTTGGACCCGCACCGGGGGCAGGTCTTATAGGAATCGGTGGTATAGCCGCAATAGTGGCATACCATCTTACCGTTTCTGTGAAGGGACAAAGAAACGTCGCAGTGCGGACATTTTACTACAAAGCCGCAGGCTCTGCAAGATACGAAGCCCGCCACGCCTCTTCTGTTCAAAAAGAGCATTATCTGCTCGTTCTTATTGAGACGGTCCTCAATAAGTGCCTGCAGGTCTCTTGAAAGAATGCTTCTGTTGCCTTCCCTCAATTCCTGCCTCAAATCGGCCACAGTCACATTGGGAAGCTGATGGCCAGTTAAACGTCTGGTAAGAGTAAAAAGCTTATACTCTCCCGTCTTCGCCCTGTAATAGGAATCTATTGAAGGGGTTGCGGAGCCGAGTATCACACTTGCCTTACTCATGCGCGCAAGTTCAATGGCGGTTTCACGTGCGTGATATTTGGGCATTGTTTCGCTCTTATAGGAGTTTTCGTGTTCCTCGTCTATTATTATAATCCCAAGGTTATTAAAAGGCGTAAAAAGCGCTGACCTGGGGCCTATTACTATGTCAATGTCTCCATTAACCGCCTGCTCGAAAAGGTCGTATTTCTCGCCCTTTGAAAGAGTTGAGTTCATGACGCCCACTCTTGCGCCGAATCGTTTGTAGAAGCGCATGAGGGTCTGGTAGGTCAAAGAAATCTCCGGTATCAAAACGATGGCCTGTCTGCCCCGCCTGATAACATCGTCGATTATCTGCATGTAAACTTCTGTTTTGCCGCTTCCCGTGATACCGTGAATCAGATAAGTGTTATTGACTCCCGCATCAAAATCCTTGCGAACCGAATCCACTACCAGCTGTTGCTCGGGACTTAAGTCAAGATGAAAATCATGAGCCACATCAAGGTTAACCGTGCCGCGAAGAACACGATTCTCGCAGATGTCTATAAAGCCTGCTTCCGAAAGCTTTTTGTAAGCGCCGGGAGCTATGTGGAGCTTATCGTCAAGGATGCTCTTGGGAATCCGTTCCTCGTCGAGTAATGCGGTCAAAAGACGAATCTGTGATGCGTTTCTTTTGTTAAGTGCGATATACTCACGAATTTCTTCGGGGGATTTAAGGCGCACTATGGTCTTTTTGACGCTTTCTTTGACCTTTTCTTTGACAGGAATGACGGTTTTTAAAGCGGCTATCATGGTGGAGCCGTAATTACGCTTCATCCAGGCAGCCAGAGCTATTCTTTTGTCGGACAAAGAAATGTCCCGGTCGGAGACTTCGGCTATGGATTTGAGCTTGTCAGCGGCTACATCGGTGGTGTCTGTAAGTTCCACCACATAACCCTTTTTGGGGGTATTGCCCGCTCCGAAGGGAACGGTCACGGCGGTACCGATGTCCACCCGGCTCTTTAAGTCCTCCGGAATGATGTAGGTAAAGGGACGGTCCACGCTTTCATGAGAAATATTTATAATCACTTTTGCGTATGAAAAATTCTCCACGTGTCCTCCCAAATCCATAATCTGATTCATATTATTTTATCATACTTATCGGTAATGCACCATCTGAAGGGATACGCTGTCCCTGCCCATATAAGTATTGATTTCCACACGATAACAGATATCAAGCACAACGTTAACCGCTGCCGAAGAATGAAGTCTGCGGGCAGTTTCTTCGTCGTAGATATCCGCCACAAATTGTTCAAAAGCAGACACGTCTCCGAAATATATCATCTCATATACGCGGCCTGCATTGTTTCTGACCTTGTATTTTGCAACGTTTCCGTTTTTGCCCATTAAGCGTCCCGAAATAATCGTTAAATGTCTTACGGCAAACAAAGGCTTTTCATTGCCCACACCGTAAGGCTCAAGCTTCATTAAGTCCCTTGCAAGATTTAAATCCGCATACTCAAGGGGAAGCTCCATGTCGATTCGAACCGTCTCCGTAAAATCCTTGTCCGTAAGGGTACAGTTGGCATTAAGTGCCTCCCTGAAGGCATCCGGAGTATCATCAACAAGTGAAATACCTGCGGCAAGCTTATGCCCTCCGAACTTGGAAAGACAGTCTTTGACCTTCGTAAGCTCTTCGTACATGTTATAGGCATCTATACTTCTTCCGCTGCCCTTTAACCCTTTGTCGGTTTTCGTAATGACAAAAGCAGGACGCACGTAACGCTCTCGCACCTTGCCCGCTATAATGCCCGCAAGGCTTTCGTGACAGTCCGGAAGATACACCACCAGAACATTGTCAAGTGAAGGACTTCCGTCCACTATTTCAAAGGCTTTGGCGGTCTCGTCAAGAGTCATCTGCTTTCTTTCTTCATTAAGCACTTTAAGTTCTGTAGCCTTATCTGTTGCACGGGCTTCATCGGTCTCAAGAAATAAGTCAACAGCCTTTAACGAAGTGTCAAGACGTCCGCTGGCATTCAGGCAGGGACCGATTACAAAGCCCATATGATAAGGACTCAGCACTTTTCCTTCCATGCCGGTTACCCGCAACAGTGCCCGCATGCCGAGGTTTCTGCTGTGCTGCATAAGTTTGAGGCCCTGACATACCAAAGAACGGTTCTCGTCCTTAAGCTCCATTACATCGCAAACAGTGGCAAGCGCGGCAAATTCCGTAAGTTCGTCCCTTAAGCCTGCAAAAGAATCCGTACTGTCCTCTCCCATTTCGCGGGCGTAAGCCAAAATAGTCTTAAAAGCCACAAAAGCTCCGCAGATACCTTCAAAAGCATATTCAGAGCCCGGAAGCTTGGGGTCCGTGACAGCTGCCGCACGGGGAATCTTATAAATCTTTTCTCCCTTTTCGTCCTCGGTAAAAGGCACTTCATGGTGGTCGGTAATAACCATTGTCATGCCAAGGGATGTTGCGTGCTCGGTCTGGTCATACGCCGCAATACCGTTATCGCATGTAAAAATGGTATCCACTCCAGCTTTATATGCATCATCGATAAGACGAATATTGATACCGTATCCGTCTTCTATTCTGTGCGGAATTACATAATCCACATCCGCCCCGAAATACTTAAGGCCCTTATAGAAAATATAAGTGGATGTGATACCGTCCACATCGTAGTCGCCTATTATGCGGATTTTAAGGCCCGCCGAGATTTTTTCTTTTAACACTAAAATAACCCGATCCATTCCGGTGAGTGTAATCGGGTCATGAAAAGCCTCGGGCCCCGGAGATAAAAAGTTTCTTATCTCCGAGGGTTCGGTGAGGTCTCTGTTTCTTAATATTCTTGCGGTAATGGGAGAAATTGCGTAGTCCGAGGCCATCTTCATAAAGTCGGCGCTCTTTCTTATTTCAACCCAATTTTCCATAGTTTATTTTTCCTTCTTAGAAAACTTATTTTTAAATACAAACCACATGGAACCTGCAAGGCAGATGGATGAGTATGTACCGCACACAATACCTACCATAAGAGGAAGTGCGAACTCCTTAATGGAGCTTACGCCGAAGACGTAAAGAGCCACAACCATGATGAAGGTGGTGAGGGAAGTAAATATACTTCTTGAAAGTGTGGTGGTAATACTGTCGTTGACAATGTCCTTAAGAGCTGTTCTGGGAGCTGCCTCCTTTAAGTTCTCACGGATTCTGTCAAATATAACGATGGTAGCGTTGATGGAGTAACCTACGATTGTAAGCATACATGCTACAAAAGAAGAACCAACGCTTACATATGCTATGGCGTAAAAAGCAAGAGTTACAAGCACGTCATGGGTAAGTGCAAGAACCGAGGATGCGCCAAAGCGGATGTCCTTGAATCTGAACCAGATGTAAATAAGCATGCAGATGCAGGCTACAACCACTGCGATAATGGTTTCGCGCTGAGCTTCTTTACTGATGGTGGAGCTGATGGATTCGGTCTTGATGGTTTCTTTGTCAATGCCGAACTTTTCGTTAAAGTAATTGTTAAGCTCCGCTCTCTGGTCTGCGTTAAGGGTTACTGTCTTAAAGATTACTTCATTGGAGCCCTGAACCTTGGTGGTAACAACGTTTGCGCTGCCGGTAATCTTCTCGATATCGGCTACCATAAGGTCGTTAATCTCTTCAAGTTCGTAATTCTGTTCGAAAGGAACTACCGTCTGAGTACCGCCGAGGAACTCAAGCGAGTAGTTGAGGGAATGTCCTCTGTTTGCGTTGCCGCCGTTAACAGCGAGCATGAATACAAGACCTGCGGCAATCACAAGGCCTGAAATGCCAAAGAACAAGCCTCTCTTTGAAAGGAAGTCGATGGTCTTTCTCTGCTTGGCAACACCAAAGAACTTGGGATCCTTGATGCCGGCTGCAACAAAGGCCTTAAGAAGTGCCTTGGTAATAACGATGGCTGTGAACATGGACAAGCAGATACCGAGGGTAAGTGTCTGAGCGAAACCTACGATGGAACCGGAGCCCATAATCCAAAGAACCGCTGCTGCAATAAGGGTGGTGATGTTACCGTCCAGAATTGCGCTCATAGCCTTGGAGTATGCAACCTTAATGGCTGAATCCATGGTCTTGCCTGTAGCAAGTTCTTCTCTGAGTCTTGCGAAAATAATAACGTTTGCGTCAACCGCCATACCGATTGAAAGGATGATACCTGCAATACCGGGAAGGGTAAGGGTAATGGCGAAGCCGTTTATAAGCATTATTTCAAGTGCTGCGTAAAGAGTAAGTGCAATGGCACTGGTAAGTCCGAGGAAGTAGTAAACCACAAGCATGAAGATTACTACGATTACAAAACCTACGAGACCTGCCTTTAAGCTGCTCTGAATAGCGTCCTGTCCGAGGGATGCGCCTACAACGTTGGAACGAAGTTCTTCAAGTTCGAGGGAAAGACCACCGATACGGATGGTGCTGGCAAGCTTCTGTGCTTCTTCGGCATCCTTCTGACCCGTAATCTGAGCGGTTCCGCCGGAGATAACGCCCTGAACTGCAGGAACGCTTATGAACTGACCGTCATAGTAAATACCGATAACGTCCTTGCCTCTGTTGAAGGCTGCTTCCGTAGCCTTGGCAAAAGAATCCGTTCCTTCTTTTGTCAGTGTCAGGTTAACCATGATCTGGGTGTTGCCCATATCGTTACGGGTGGTACCTGCCTGAGCGTCTGCCACGTCGGTACCTTCCAGAACGATGCCGCCGTCAGCCTTAATCTCGTCAATAGATCTGGCAAGTTCCCAGTCAACGGAATCATCGCCTGTGTAATTTACACGATTGTAGTTGGGAGTACCGTCACTTGCATAGTGATCGATGAAATAAAGGGTACCGGGACGTCCCAAATCCTTAAGAATGGCATCTGCGTCGTATACGCCGGGGATTTCGATACTGATACGGTCTTTGCCTTCTTTGTATACGGATGCCTCCGTGCTGTATGCGTAGATACGCTGTTTAAGCTTCTCTACAGTGTCACTCATGTCCTGATCGGAGGGTTCCTCGTCACCTACTGCCTGATACGTAATGGATACGCCTCCGGCAAGATCAAGACCAAGCTTGATGTCATTTGCGCTGCCTGACTTATTGGCTCCGAATCCAAACACGTCCATGTAACCGACAAACACGGTCAAAAGAACGGTAAAGATTATGGTCAATATGCCTTTTGTCTTACTCATGTTACCAATTCTCCTTTAAAAATATATTGTTTATTCTTCCTCTTTTTTCTCTTCTTCTGTTTGAGGAAGAGTAACAAGCACTTTAACTATACGATTCATGCGAATGCCCATAACCTTTAAAACTGTACCGTCTTCAAGGGTAACGGTCTCGCCGTCTTCCGGGATACGGTCAAGCTGGTCGAGTACCAGACCGCCGATACTGTCATAGTCTTCCGACTCAAACTTCGTACCGAGCTCATCATTGATATCTTCAAGCTTCATGCGGGCTTCGATAAGGAAGCCGTCATCCGTTTCCGTAATGAGGCCTTCTTCGTCCTCATCGTATTCGTCACGAATCTGTCCCACGATTTCCTCCAAAAGGTCTTCGAGGGTAATCATTCCCACCGTTTCACCGTATTCGTTTAACACAAATGCCAGGGTGTTGGCGGAATCACGCATTTCTATAAGCAGGTCGTTGGTCTTTTTGTACTCGTAGGTATAAAAAGCGTCACGACGAAACTTAGACACTTCAAAAGTCTCCGGATTCTTAAGTCTTAATAAGTCTTTGACATTGATAAAGCCCACAATGTTCTCGGGCTCGCCTCTGTAAACGGGAAGTCTCGTGTACATGGTCTCCCTGAATATCTTCATGATGTCCTTGTAGGAAGCATCCTCGGAAATACTGATGATGTCCACTCTCGGAATCATGACGTCGCGGGCGATTGCATCGCTGAAGTCAAACACATTATTGATAATCTTTTTCTCATCCGACTCGATAACACCGTCTTCATGGGAAACGTCCACATAAGTACGAAGCTCCGTCTCGGTAATGGCATCGCCTGTCGAGGCATGCTGTCCGAATATGAAAAGAAAGAATCTTGCCACATTCTGAATCACAAAGACTATGGGGAACAGCACAGTCATCATTCCCCTTATTATGGGCGCAATGGCAAGGGACAGTCTGTCAGCCTTTCTGCGGGCCCAGGTCTTGGGAACTATTTCTCCGAAAATAAGTACTAAGAAAGTAAGTACGCCGGTTGCAACGGAAACATACACATTGCCAAACAGCCTTATTGCAAGGATGGTGGTAAGTGAAGAAGCACTTAAGTTAACGATGTTATTGCCAATCAAAATCGTGGTAAGTGCACGGTCGTAATTGTCATAAATCTTGTTAAGGGCTCCCGCATGTTTTTTGCCTTCTTCCGCCATGGCTCTTACCTTAACCCTGTTGACGGAGGATATAGCCGTCTCCGCAGAGGAAAAGAAAGCCGACAGAATAAGCAGAACAATCAGTACAACCAGCTCAACTATGTCAGTGGTACTCAATAAATTCTCCTTTCAAAACCCTATAAGGGATTAACGTAGAACTCCTTGAATTCGTCGTAGCCTTCCGATGCAAGCTGTTCCTTCTGGAACTTCTTGTTCTTGTTCATTCCGGCCACAAGGATGGTCTCGCCTTTGGCACGCAAGTCCATTGCCTCGTTTAATATTTCGCAATAGCGGTCCTTGGGCATGTTCTTCTCCACAAGGAATGCTGTTTTTTTGCTGCTTCCGGGAATCTTGAAATCCTGCTCCATCAAAAGAAGGACGATTCTTTCAAATCCGATGGAGAAACCGCAGGCGGGAACGTTGTTGACCGTAAAGTTGCCTACCATCTTGTCGTATCTTCCGCCACCGCCGCAGGCGCCGCCAAACTCGGGAAGCGCAATTTCGAAAATGGTGCCGGTGTAATAGCCCATACCTCTTACGAGGGAAGGATCGAATACCATCTTAAAGTCGGCTTTTTTAACCGCTTCGATGCTCTCAATAATCTCAGTTAAATTGTTAACCACTTCATCGGGAAGATAATCCTGTAAAGTGTTCTTTAATGTCTTAACTCCGTTAACGTCAGAAGAAAGTCCGTCAAAAAGCTTAACGTATTTGTCAACGGATTCAGCCGAAAATCCTTCTTCAAGAAGCTCGGCCTTAACTCCGTCGATGCCGATTTTGTCAAGCTTGTCAAGGATGATGCAGCTTAAGTCAAACTTGTCTTCACCAAAGCCCGCATACATGGCCATGGCCTTAAGAAGACGTCTGTCGTTGATTCTGATTTCAAAGTTCTTAAAACCGATCTTGCCAAGGGTGGTGGTGGTAGCCAGAATAAGCTCTATTTCCGCCATATTGGTGGGTTCGCCGAAGATATCGATATCACACTGCATGAACTGGCGGTATCTGCCTCTCTGGGGTCTGTCGGCTCTCCACACGTTACCCATCTGCAAAGCCTTAAATGGGCTCGGAAGATTGGTGGAATTGTTGGAGTAAAATCTTACAAGAGGAACGGTGAGGTCATATCTTAAACCCATGTCGGTCAGATCCTCTTCGGATTTGGCTTCGTCAAGTTTTAGCTTCTCTCCTCTTTTAAGTACTTTAAAAATAAGTTTTTCGTTGTCGCCGCCCTGTTTGGAACAAAGGTTTCTTAAATCCTCAAGGCAGGGAGTCTCAATTGGTGTAAAGCCAAAAGAAGAATAAGTCTCTTTAATTACGCGCTGAACGTAATCTCTTATGACCATTTCCTTGGGCATAATCTCTTTCATGCCGGTAACCGGCTTCTTAACAAGTGTCATATATTTCCTTTCCAAATCACTCAAGTGAAAATAATTCTTTTTTCCTGTCTAACATTTCGTCAATGCGGGCAATGTATTCGGCCACGTCCTTGACGTTGTCGCTTCTTACGAGTCTTCCCTCGCGGGTAATAACCTTGGAAACGCTGCCTGGGCCCATGGCAACTATAGGCTCAAGCTCCTCCATAATGAGGATATTGTATATGCCGTAAGCGCCTTCGCGGGCGTATCCCGTATTCTCGAAGTTGCCGGCCATGTTCTTTTGCCTGTAAAGGTAGTATGGCTTCATGTCAAGCCTCTCTGCCCCCTCTGCGGCAATAGCCATGGTGGCGTCGGTATTTACCATAGTAGCATATCCTTGATTCAAAATCCATTCATATAATCTTGAACCTCTTTTTATGGCCAAAGAATGAACCGTCAAAGAGTCGGGATGCAGCTTAACTATCTCGTCTATGGTATGGGTAACCTCTGCGATATCTTCCCCGGGAAGTCCCAGAATAATGTCCATGTTAATATTGTCAAAACCCACTGTCCGCGCATCGTTAAAGGCCCTTACAACATCCTCGACGGTATGTCGTCTGCCGATTAAATCAAGAGTCTTTTGATTCATGGTCTGGGGATTGACGCTGATTCTCGTAACATGGTGTCGATGGAGTACTGCGAGCTTGTCAACAGTAATTGAGTCCGCTCTGCCCGCCTCCACGGTAAACTCAAGGAGATTCCTTAAGTCCAGTCTTTCTTCCATGTATGATAATAATTCGTCCAGTTCCTCCGCCGACAAAGTGGTGGGGGTACCGCCACCTATATAAACGGTATCTATAATCTGCCCTGCTCTCGCATGGGCGGTAAAATCTATTTCTTTCTTAAGAGCATTAAGATACTCACTTACCCTATCCCTCCACATAGCTATGGGATTAGACGTAAATGAGCAGTAAAGGCATGTAGTGGGGCAAAAAGGAATGCCTATATATATGGAGTAGCCTTTGTCTCTTAAGGGCTTTAAAATCTCGCGTTCGCGTTTCGCTATGTCAAGAGCCAGCGCCGACTTCTCGTCACCTACCAGATAGGTGTCTTTCATATACGAAAGAATCTCCGCCTCGCTCTTGCCTTCGTCCAACATCTTGCGGGGGATTTTGGTGGGTCTTATGCCCGTTAAATCTCCCCAGACAAGGGTTCTGCCGGTCCGAGCCGACAAGGCTTTGTATACCAGTCTTTTGACAGCGTTTTTCTCGTCAATTCTGTCAGCGTCCGGCTTAACCGGTTCCGTACCTAAGAGGGCGTCTCCTTCGTAAAAAGAATACTCCGTCGCCTCATAATGTACTCTGTAAACTGTACCATCTTCACAAGAAAGCGCGCTTTCCTCCGTCACAACCTTCACATCCTCTTTGGGAAAGAAAGCCTTAACGAGGGAATGTATATCATATTCAAATTTGGCTATGTTAATTAATACTGAAATCATTACTAAATAAAGGGATTGTTCTGTCTTTCGTCACCTATGGTGGTGGTGCCGCCGTGACCGGGGTACACACGGGTGTTGTCGGGAAGCACCATGAGTTTTGAATTGATGGAACCCACCAAAGTCTTCATGCTGCCTGTGGGGAAATCTGTTCTTCCCACACTTCCCTCAAAAAGGGTGTCTCCGGCAATAAGTATATTGTCTTCTTTAAAATAAAAGCAGGCGCCGCCGGAGGTATGTCCGGGGGTAAGTATAGCCTGAAAGCTCATGCCCGCAATATCAAAAACATCAAGGTCGTTAAAGGTTTCGTCGGGTTCAACGGTAACCGCTCTTCCGAAATTACCGGAAAGGTTTTTGTCGGGATCTCTTAAAATTTCAAGCTCCGCTTCGGATGAATAAACCTTGGCACCGGATAAATTTTTAAGGGCCTTAACTCCGTATATATGATCGAAATGACCGTGGGTCAAAAAAATCGCCTTAACGGAAATACCGTTTTCTTTAAGCTTGTCATAAAGATATTCGCCGTTGTCGCCGGGATCGAATACTATGGCTTCTTTTAAGTCGTCACGATATACAAAGTAACAATTGGTGCCCATGTTGCCAAGGGGAATACGTCCGATTTTAACTGCCATTAACCTCTGGTCCTTTCTATGTCTATGACACTTTCTATGCCGCGGATTTTGTCGATTATGGAAGTAAGTGCATCTCTTCCCTCGATTTCAAAAGCGGTGTTCATGGTTACAAGACCCTGTTTGTTGACTCTGGTGTTAAGAGAAATAATGCTGATGTTTTTCTCTGTAAGGGCTTTTGAAATATCTGCCAAAAGTCCGTTTCTGTTATTGGCAAATATACGTATCTCTACAGGGTACTTGCCGCTTATGTCTTCATTGTCCTGCCATTCCGCATCGATTAATCTTGCACGGTCGATTTCGGGCAAAGAAATAATGTTGATGCAGTCGGTTCTGTGGATGGAAACGCCTCGGCCTCTGGTAACGAAGCCCACGATTTCATCGCCGGGAACGGGTGAACAGCACTTGGAAAATCTTACTGCCACATCATGAATGCCTTTAACCACGATACCGCTCTTGCCGGTGCGTTCTTTGGAGCGCATCTTGCCTGCATCGTTGATGGTGTCTTCAAGTTCGGCATCGGTCATATTCTTCTTACGGGTGAGTTCCAAAAGTTCGGTCATCTTATTGATAATCTGACCTTCTTTGAGACCGCCGTGGCCGATGGCAGCATATACGGAATCCCAGTCATGGAAGCCGTATTTGTGCATTATATAGTCCATGTATTCGGGGATAAGAATATCCGACGGATTGATGGAGTGTGATTTACAGAAGGACATAAAGGTATCTTTGCCCTTCATGATATTGTCTTCTTTGAACTCAGCTTTAAACCACTGGGTTATCTTGTTTTTGGCCTGAGTGGACTTGACTATGTTGAGCCAGTCGCGGCTGGGGCCTTTGGAGTTCTGGCTGGTGATAATCTCGACACGGTCACCGTTATTGATGACATAGTCGATGGTAACCAGCTGGCCGTTGACTCTGGCGCCGACCATCTTGTTACCTACTGCGGAGTGAATGCTGTAAGCAAAGTCGATGGGGGTACTGCCTGCGGGAAGGTTCTTGACATCGCCGGTAGGGGTAAAGCAGTAAACCGAATCGCTGAACAGGTCAAAGTCTGATTTTAAGAGGTCCAGAAACTCTTTGTTGTCAGCCATGTCGCGCTGCCATTCAAGGACCTGACGAAGCCAGGAAAGCTTCTCTTCTTCCTGCTCGGGTACCTTTTTGCCGTCGGATACTTCTTTGTACTTCCAGTGGGCTGCGATACCGTATTCCGCTTCTTTGTGCATCTCTTCGGTACGAATCTGTATCTCGAAGGGCTGACCCGAAGAACCGATAAGGGTGGTGTGAAGGGACTGGTACATATTGGGCTTGGGCATAGCTATGTAGTCCTTGAATCGTCCGGGAATGGGCTTATATATCTCATGGATTACGCCTAAAGCCGCATAACAGTCTCTTACGGATT
>JAEEGK010020921.1_pt1 | contig 13863 bp, 10 predicted proteins | sample 8958771 | NCBI WGS metagenome assembly JAEEGK01 (sample SAMN16246547, study PRJNA631951) | gut metagenome | biome: gut microbiome; feature: rumen; material: SC-attached | host: Bos | place: Iran: Karaj | collected 2018-10 | reverse complement strand
GCTTGAACAACCTACATTGTATCGGAAAGGTGATTATCTTTGTATAACATCTGTCGCGCACCCGCATAGCGGGTGGTTTTTTGTCTCGCACGCTTCGCGAGCTCGACGGAGTCACGACTCCCGTAAAGAAAAGCCGGGCAGACGATCTAAAACGCCTGTCCGGCTTTATTTAACCAACTGTAATGAATGCGGAACGAAGCCAGGAAGAAAAATCGATGGAATCATTGAGGAGCGCATCGATCGTCTGGACGGTCAGATCTTTTTCTGCAGCAATAAAGTCTATCGGAGAATATCTTTCGATGACTTCCATGACACTTTCCCCCAAACCGCCGCCGTTATTGGCGATCGCGAGCTTGATAGCGGTCTCGCCATCAGCAGGATTACCGTTCTCGTCGTACTTATAGATCCTCGGAAGGTTATTGAAAACATTCTGCAGTCGGGTCCTGGTCTCTTCGTCATCGATGCTGAAGAAATACTGGTTGATGCCCCCTTCCCCGATCTCGATGATACGCTCCATGTTATACGGAAGCATGCTGTACGAAGTGACGAGCGTTTCGGCCATCGCCGTCAGATATTCTGTATTCTCATAGTAATTCGTGCTGTAAGAAACCGTAAGACCGCCATACTGGAGCGGGATATCAAACTCCGCCTGCGACTTAAAGTATGCATAGGCAGTCAGCGTGCAGTCGGGATTCGCCTTATAGTAAAAGCCCGAAGCATTCTTATCTTTAAAAGTCACATAATAGTCGGTCGAGCCGTAGCTTTCGGGGAGGATGAATTTCTGCTCACCGTTCCCTTCCTCTACACAGTAAACGAACTTGCCGAGAGTGACCTGCCTGACGCTGTCCTTAAAGGCATCTTCGGAGATGACCTCGACTCTTGCGCCCCAGATCGTATCGGGGATCGTCACGGAACTTCCGCCCTTTTTACAGGACTCGATCTCGATATGCGCCGGAACGAAGTCTTTTTTTAGATAATAGGTATAAGAATAGCCGTGGATCGGATCGAATTTGACGTGCCAGGCTTTCTTCGAAAAATCGTAACTGGCGACACACGTGAAAAAGAGGATCAAAAGAGCGGCAACGGCAGCAACAATGATCGCGGCAACTTTGATGCGGTGCTCGATCATACGGCGGTAAGCGGACTTCTTCTTTCTGGCAGGAGCTTTTGAGCCGGTCTTCTCTTCTTTTACTGAAGCGGCCGGAGATGCTTTTTCAGCGGACGCTTTTTCCGCAGAAGTGGTTTTCACTTCGTTTTCATTCTCTGTGATTTCTTTTTCGTTTATCATTTCTCTATTTTCATTACTGTCTGTCACGATTTTCGTTCCTCTATGTACTTTCTTATTGATCCGAGTGCACCTTTCATCGGAAGATACCTTCGGACGCTCCCCTATTTATACTACAAAAGCGATCCTTTTTCCATCAAGAGAAGCATCGGTAAGCTGGTCTTTTATATATGTAAGTTTTAAAGAAAAGACATCCTGTCTTTCTTTCAGCAGCCGGAAGAAGATCTTATCTCCGGGCCAGATCGGAAGATCTTCGATCCTATCTTCCTTTATCCACTTGAGTTCCCCTTCTGCGCAGGGATCACCGGAAGGGATCTCCCCTTCGTATTTATCGCATGTATAAAGGAATGTGATCTCGTCGATCTCATCGATCACGAACGTGATGATCCCGCGAAGACGGAAAGATGTCATGGTAAGTCCGGTCTCTTCTTTCACCTCGCGAAGGATACATTCTTCCGGAGATTCCCCATGCTCAAGGTGGCCGCCGACGCCGATATACTTATCCATATTAATATCGTTTTCCTTCCGGGTACGATGAAGCATCAGGACCCCTTCAGGGCCGTAAATGTAGCAGAGCGTAGTCTCGTAGCGATCCTTACCTACCATTTTCATCTCCATTTTCAAAATAAAAAAGTCAAACGTTCTTTCGCACATGAAAATCAAATAGTGAAAATCATTGTGTTCTTGTAACGCGTTTATAGGATATCACATTTTTTTCTTGTACAAATAACGAATGAATCCGAAAGCCATTTCGGACGCCTGAAATGATATACTCTTACACGGAAATTGAAAGAAAAAAGGAGAAAAAACACATGAAGAATTATTTTGATCTTAAAGGACAAGTTGCAATCGTTACCGGCTGCTCCACCGGACTGGGTGTTCAGATGGCTAAGGCACTGGCAAATCAGGGATGCAAGATCGTCGCCGTCGCTCGCCGTCAGGAAATGATCGATCAGGTCGCTGCTGATATCGCGAAAGAATTCGGCGTAGAGACCATGGCTGTCCGCTGCGATATCACAGACACAGACGCTGTTAACTCTATGGTTGACCAGGTAATCGAAAAGTTCGGACGTGTAGATATCCTCATTAATAATGCAGGTACCGGTGCGGTCGCTCCTGCGGAAGACATCACTGACGAACAGTTCAACAACGAGATGAGCATCGACCTCTTCGGTTCTTTCCGCGTAGCAAGAGCTGTTGCCAAGAAGCACATGATCGACGCCAACTACGGCAGAATCATCAACATCGCTTCTATGTACGGTCTTGTAGGTAACAAGATCTGCGGTTCCGCTCCGTACCACGCTGCCAAGGGCGGTGTTGTCAACATGACACGTGCACTCGCTGCCGAGTGGGGAAAGTACAACATCACCGTAAACTCCATCTGCCCGGGTTACTTCTATACAGACCTTACCCGTGATACATTAAACAGCGATTTCTTCCAGCAGAATGCGAAGACCATGATCCCGGAAGAGCGCTACGGTGAAGAGGGCGAGCTCGATACTGCTGCTTTGTTCCTCGCTTCGAAGAACTCCTCTTACGTTACAGGCGTTAACCTCGCAGTAGACGGCGGTTACACAGCAATGTAAGAAAACTCGGAAAAGCGCGTATTTCCCGTCTTTTCCGATACTTGAAAAGAACCCTTCGGCCGTCCCGGTCAAGTGGAATTTCTCACATCCTTCTGATATAATCCCATGTATAAATGGGAGGCTATTGGCATGAATGGTATGGATCTGAGAAAGAACAGGCTTGATCGGGCGGCTTTTCTTCTTATCGCACTTTCCGCGGTTTTTCTGACATCTTTTGTCTGCCCGTACGCGCCGTATTTCCGGTACTGCTTTGAGACCGACGAATCGGTCTACCGGATCCTCTCCCTCGGCTGGCTGCGCGGCAAGCTCCCCTATCGGGATCTTTTCGACCATAAAGGGCCTCTCACCTATGTCTTCTACGCTTTGGGACTTCTTCTTTCGGGACAGAAGAACTGGGGCATGTGGATCGTGTTCTGCATCGTCAATGCGATCACGTTCACCACGATGTACAAGATCTTCCGTCTTTACTATTCCGAGAAGATCTCGATGGCTTCCTCGAGCTTTCTTCTTTTCATACTGACGTTTTTTAAGGACTCCATCTTCGGGTCGGCGTCAAAGCCCGAAAACATCCTTGTGATGTTCCTGATGCTCTCCTCATATATCTTCGCCCGTGCCGTCCGCGATTATTCGGCCAAAGATCCGGAAGAGAAAAAGAGCGCAAATGTATTCTCGATCCCGGATATGATAAAGCTCGGGCTTTACTGCGGATGCGTCTTCATGATCAAGTTCAATGTCTGCATCTTCTTTCTTTGCTTTCTCGGGGCGTATTTCCTGTGGCTCCTGATCCGGAAGCACTTTTCGGAGTTTTTAAGCCGCGCCGTGATCTTCCTTTGCGGGATCGTCTCGATCACGGGGATCTTTGTGATCTACTATGCCGCGATGGGCGGACTTTCCGACTTTATAGACACTTACTTCGGGTTTAACCTCCGCTACGGCGGCAAAAGCGACTGGATCCCGCACTATATGCGCTACTGGATCCCTTTTTCGACCCAGGCTGTCACGACGATCCTGATCCTTCTTTCCGCAGCGACTTTCTATCTCGGCTATAAGGCCGCAAAAGACGGAAAGAAGCAAAAGCTCGTCCACTTTATCCTCGGTGTCATCATCTACATCTTCGTCACCTCGCCCGCGATCTACTATTACACATTTATCGTGCTTCTGCCGATCTACATGTACGGCATCCCGTTCCCGGTCGAGATCCTGCTTAACAGAAGCAAAGACAGCAAACCCGGTAAAGCCGCGATCGTTTCTTTTTTCGCGGTGCCGGTACTGATCGCTTTTCTCGTAAATGTCCTCATCATGCCATCGATCCCCTGGAAGACGATCCCCTTTGAGGACAAAATGAATGAGTATGCGGATTCTCATCCAAACGCCACATATATGTTTTTCCTAAACAGCAAGGCCGCCTGTCCGATGTTCTACGATCTGACAACGGAAGTGCCGAATTTCAAGTATTTCTTCATGCCGCCGAGATCGACGGAGGAGATGGAATTTGCACAGATGGTCAGTATCGGAAAAGGTGAGCCGGACGTCATCGTCGTGCCGAACCCCCAGGATCAGGACGAAGAGATCATGCAGGACTTTTACGATCTTTTCGAAAGCTGCGGCTATAAGTACTTCTGCGAGGGCGACGGCTATGCGTACAGCCAATACTATCTCATTTACGTCAAATCGGAGGGTTAAGTTATGAACGATATTTCTCTTAAAGAAAAGAAGGCGGACAGGCTGATCCTCCTATCTCTTTTGTTCCTCGGGGTATTCCTGACCTTCCTCGTCAGCCCCTTCTCGCCGATCTACCGGTACTGCTTTGAGCCGGACGAGATCTGCTATCACATCATGTCCCGGGGTCTTCTTTCGGGAAAAGTTCCGTACCGGGATCTTTTCGATCACAAGGGGCCGCTGACGTATCTCATCTATGCGCTCGGGCTTCTCCTTTCCGGAAAAGCCACATGGGGCATATGGATCCTCTTTACCTTTGTCAACATCGGCATCTTCGCACTGCTTTATAAGAACCTGCGCGTTTTTCTTTCGTGGCAGAGATCACTTGTGGGAACCGCCATCATGCTGGCGCTTCTTTTCCTAAAGTGCGAACCGATCTACGCGAGCGGCAGTAAGCCTGACCACTTTATCCTCCTTCTGCTTCTTCTTTCCGAGTATCTTCTTCTCCTTCGTCTAAAAGGGCGCGATGAGGAAAAGAAGGAGCACAAGTTCTTCTCGACGCTCGACATGTTCTTCATGGGACTTCTCTGCGGCGGCGTCTTCATGCTCAAGCTCAATGTCTGCATCTACTATCTGCTGTTTATCGGCTCTTATTTCCTTTTCCTTCTCATAAAAAAGATGGGAAAAGCATTCTTCAGCTCGTGCGGCGCTTTCCTCGGCGGCATCGCGGCCGTATCACTCCCGTTTTTCATCTACTTTGCCGCAAACGGTGTGCTTTCGGATTTCATCGATGCCTATTTCCTCTTTAATTCGAAATATGCGAAAAACGGCGGGCTGAAGCTGCATTTCGAGCGCAGCTGGATCGATCCGGAAAACCAGATCACGATCGTTATCTTATTCCTCCTTCTGGTGATCGGAGGTCTCATTTTCCTAAGTTCCCAGAAGCAGAAAAAGCAGCGGCTCATATGTGTCGCGCTCGGAGCGGTCACCTATTTTTCGATGAGTCTTCCCGAGGTATTCGCCTATTCCTTCGTACTGATCGTCCCGCTTTATATCCTCGCGATCGGCTATGTCGCCGATGTGCTGGTGGCTCTTCTTTCCGAGAAAGTCGCGATCGGTGCTTCACTGGCCGTACTTCTTTTCGCGCTTAGCAATTTTACGATCTTCCAGGTCTTCCTGACCCCGCCGATCGAAAAGGAAAAGCCGGCATTTGAAGCAGCTATGGAGACCTATTACGACGCCCATCCGGATGCCACGTGTCTCTTCTTTACGAACCTCTGCGACTCTTTCTTCTACGATCTCGGGACAGAAAGCCCGGATTACAAGTACTTTTATATGCCGCGTGAGGCAACGCTTGATATCTATAACGAACAGGTCAGTTATATCCGTCAGAAGCTTCCTTCGGTCATAGCGCTCTACTGCTCGCCAAGTGCCGACGAAGAACTCATGACGAAAATTCAGATATTCATCATGGAGAATGATTACGAGCTGTATTTCGACGATCACGAAAACTCCCGTTATTATGCGTTTGTCAGAAAGGAGTAGTGTCTTATGAATTTCCTTCTTGTGGCCATCAATGCAAAATACATTCATTCGAATCCCGCGGTCTTCTCGCTTCGGTCCTACGCCGACCGGGTCTATCCCGGTGTGACCTCGATCTACGAGAGCACCATCAATAATCCTCTGCACACGATCCTTGCCGATATCTGCGACCAGAAGCCGGATGCCATCGGCTTTTCGACCTATATCTGGAACATCGATATCATAAGAAAGCTTTTAAATGACCTTCCGAAGATCCTTCCCGATACGGATATCTGGCTCGGCGGTCCCGAGGTATCGTACCATTACGAGCAGCTCTTTTCCGAGTTTCCCTGTATCCGCGGCATCATCGTGGGCGAAGGCGAAAGCGCTTTTACGAGGATCGTCGGACAGTACGTCCGCTCCATGAAGATCGTTCCCGAAGAAGGCGATGACACCATCAATATCTCCAAGCCTGTGATCGGAGATCCCGATTTTACCGACATCCCGAATGTCGCTCTGCGCGAACGCCCGAGCGTCATTGGAAGCGAGCTTTCGGAGATGGATTCTCTTCCTTTTATCTACGAAGAAGGCATGCGCGAGTTTTCGCACCGCATCGTGTACTACGAGTCCTCGAGAGGATGCCCGTACCGCTGCAGCTACTGTCTTTCCGCAGTAGATAAGACGGTGCGGTTCCGAAGTCTTCCCTTCGTTTTCCGTGACCTTCAGTTCTTCCTCGAGGAAGGGATCCCGCAGGTCAAGTTCATCGACCGTACTTTTAACAGCGACAGGGAGCGTGCCAAAGCCATATGGACATTTATCCATGAGCACGATAACGGCAAGACCAGTTTCCATTTTGAGATCGCAGCGGATCTTCTCGACAAGGAGTCGATCGATCTTCTCCGGAAGATGCGTCCCGGCCAGATAAAACTCGAGATCGGAGTTCAGACGACCAATACCGATACGCTGCAGGCGATCAACCGCCCGATGACGATCAGAAAGATCAGCAAGGCCGTCGAAGAACTTAGGAAAAACGGTAATCTCATCCTTCATCTCGACCTGATCGCCGGCCTTCCGTACGAGGGCTTCCGATCCTTCCGGAATTCTTTCAACGACGTATATGCACTTCAGCCTACGCAGCTCCAGCTGGGCTTTCTGAAGGTCTTAAAAGGCGCGCCGATCGAGGACGAATGCGAGAAATTCTCTATCGTCCGTTCCTCCGACCCGCCGTACGAGGTCCTCTCCACTAGATGGCTCCGTTTCGACGAGCTGTGCGAACTTAAAAACATCGAGGAAATGGTGGAACTTTTCTATAACACGCATCAGTTCGACCATACGCTTGAGCTGCTTCTAACGGCCTTCGATACGCCTTTTGATCTTTTCCATGCGCTGGCAGATTACTATAAGGAAAAAGATCTCTTCCACATCACGCCGGCAAGAAGCCGCCGATATGAGATCCTTCTTTCTTTTGTAGAGGAAAAGACGACGCTTTATATCGAGGAGATCCGTGAAGCATTAACGCTCGATTTCTATCTTCGTGAAGTACCGAAGAGCCGTCCGGACTTCGTCAAGGAAGTACCGGAAAAGGGCCGCATCGACATCAGTCAACGCGACCCTGTTACCGGTAACTTTATTCTGCTTTAATCGTCCACTCGGACTTTATTTTGCTTTCGCATACTTATAGTCGGAACCGTCACCTACGACGATATTGCCTTTGCTGTCCTTGTGGTAAGCGAAGATCCAGTAGAAATTGTACTCGGTCTTCGATGCTTTCTTATCCGTCACGGAAGTTCCGGAATACATGCCGAGGTAGTGATACTGTCCGCTCGACGTCTTCTTATAGACAAGATAGCCGTCTGCCGTATCGGTCTTCGACCAGGAAAGCTTTACGCCTCCGCGGACGGAAGTGGCCGTGAAATTCTTCACTGCCGGACAGATGCCCTTCGCATAGACATACTTCGGACAGCCGCCCGGATACATCTTGCCGGTCGACTTATCCTTAATGCACGGGAATACCCAGTAGAAATTGTACTGGTCATCGAGCGCCGCATTATCCACATAGTATGTAACGGTAGTCACACCGACATACCGGTACTTATTATTCTTCTGCCCGTAGATCAGATAGCAGTCCGCATCCTCTGTCGCATTCCAGTTCAGGATGACTCTCTTCTTTCCTGCATTCACAGCCCTTAAACCGGAAAGGGAGGTGTCCGCCCAGCGGGTGGAATAAACGCCCATCGGAGTAACGGTATAGAAACGGACCTGTCCGTCTCCGTTCGTGACGTACCATGTAGCTTTTCCGTTATAAAGGATCGGGCGGCAGTCGGAGAGCATACCGTCCTGGGTATACGCATTCGTCAGTTTCTTACCGTTTCCGTCCACGAAGATGTACTCGATCTTCTGGGTGGAGGAACTGCCGTACATGACTTCCCAGATCACCATATAGCGGTTGTCCGCGACCTTCAGGATACGCGGTGTGGAAGCATAGGACTTACCGGCGCCGGTGTTATATTTCGTCGTCAGCCAGGTGATGCTTGAAGAAGTCAGTGCCTTGTTGGCAAAGGCCACACCGACATTTCTCGGTGTCGAGAAAGATCCGTCCTGGTTGTCCTGGTTAAAGGCGACCAGATAGCCTGACGAGGTCTCCACCAGACCTCCGAGCGAAGTTCCGGTGTTATTGTCTCCGACAGCACCGACGCAGTTTACGACAATGCGGTCTGTGTTCGAAGAGATCGTCTCTTTTCCGGCTGCCCCTGTAAAGCGGGACATAATAATGCCGCGCGGATAGGCATCGCCGTGATCGGCGGCCATGAGGTCGCCATTCGATGCGGCAACGATGCACTGGTTGAAGGAATGGGAAACATAGCCTCCGCCGCTGCTGACCTTATAGAAAGAATAGGTCATCGCCATATCGCTCTGCCGTACCGCCATGGTCATGCAGGCCTGGTGGTGATATCCGTCGCTGGACTTATACATCTCATGGCAGGTGCGGATATAGAGCATGCCCTTGGCTTCCGCACAGTCCAGAGAACCGAAAGCAAACGGGCTATAGGTGTTGGCCCCGCGGAGCGTGGCCTGTCCGAGTCTCTGCCAGGTCTTCGAATACTTGATGACGCGGACGACTTCCGCACCATCGTAATCATCCGGGTTGTTCTCTCCCTCGATGAGGAAGTTATAGGAAGATCCCGCATAGAATCCGCCGAACTTCGAAAGTTCCAGCTCGATCGTACGCGTGTTCTTCAGCGAAAAGGCGGAATCGTAATCTTCGACCACGACGCCTGTTCCGGGGATATACTCGACACGGGTAAGACCGCCTGAACTGTTCACGTACAGGTAGGAATAGACCGGTCTATACCATGCGGTATAGTTCTCGTTTCCCGCATTCTGGGAGCTGACCGGGGCGGCGAAGATCGCCGTCGGTAAAGCCAGGATCACACAAAGTGCGAGGAGAATGATTCTGTAGATGTGTTTTTTCATGTTTTCTCCCCTTTTACCGCATACGCGATTGTATTTCAAACAGGTCTACGGCACTTCAAGATACGGTTCTTTTTCCGCGGAAAAAGGTTACTTTCCGCAGTCTGCCTTGACTTCGTCAAAGGTCTTGATGATCTTTTCGTCCGGAGACTTGGTCGCAAGACTTACCACAACGATGAAGATCGAAGCGATGATGAAGGCCGGCAGGAGCTCATAGATATTGAGGATCGTATCCGCGAGCTTCACACGGACAACGAACTTCCAGATGAAGATGGTCGCTCCACCGGTGACCATACCGGCGATCGCGCCCCACTTGTTGGTTCTTTTCCAGAAAAGTCCGAAAAGAACGAGAGGTCCGAATACAGCGCCGAATCCGGCCCATGCAAAAGATACGATACGGAATACGGAGCTGCTCGGATCGAGTGCGAGGAAGACCGCGATCACAGAGATCACGATAACGCAGATACGAGCGAGCCACATGCCCTTCTTCTCGGAAAGCTTCTTGCCGAATGTCTCCTGAACGAGGTTCTGAGAGATGGAGGAAGCCGCTGCGAGGAGCTGGGAGTCCGCGGTGGACATGGTCGATGCGAGGATACCTGCGAGGATGACACCGCCGACAAATGCCGGGATGTAACCGTGAGAGGCGATCCACTTCGCTACGTCAACGATGATGGTCTCTGCAGCGGAGGCGTTCTCATAGGCCGGAGCAACACCCTGCTGTACGAGGGAAAAGCCGACGATACCGATCAGGACAGCGATACCCATGGAGATCACTACCCAGATGGAAGCCACACGGCGGGAAAGCTTTAACTTCTTCTTATCTTCGATAGCCATGAAGCGCAGAAGGATGTGCGGCATACCGAAGTAGCCGAGGCCCCATGCCAGTGTGGAGGCAACAGGAAGCGCGCCGTAGCTTCCGACTTTGCCGGATGCCACATCAAAGCCCTTGAAGGCATCGAGGTAACCATCCAGGTTCCTAACATTATCAAATACATTACCGAAGCCGTTGGTCACTGCTTCACCGACACCGAGAACGACCAGGAGCGCCACCGTCATGATGATAGACTGGATGAAGTCGGTCGTGGAAGCTGCGAGGAAGCCGCCAAGCGTGCAGTACACGACGATGACGATCGCACTGAGGATCATGGCCGTCGTGTAGGAAATATTGAACAGCGAGGAGAACAGCTTGCCGCAGGCCGCAAATCCGGATGCTGTGTATGGAATAAAGAATACGACGATAAAGAGCGCCGCGATCAGCGTGATGATGTGCTTATCGTCTCCGAAACGCTTGGAGAAAAAGTCCGGGAGCGTAACGGCGTTCACCTTGCTGGTATAGACGCGGAGTCTTTTCGCGACGAAGAGCCAGTTCAGATAGGTTCCGATCGCAAGACCCACCGCTGTCCAGAAAGCCTCCGGAATACCGGTCATCAGGGCAACTGCCGGAAGGCCCATGAGAAGCCAGGAACTCATGTCCGATGCCTCTGCACTCATGGCCGTTACGATCGGGCCGAGCTTTCTGCCGCCAAGGTAGAAATCGTCTGTGTTCTTGTTTTTCTTGCTGAATAATGCACCGATGACGACCATCATGACGAGGTATACACCGATAGCGATCATAATTACAATGTTGGTTGTAGTCATAATTCACCCCTCACTTTCAAAAACAACTTCATATTAGCAGAAATGAGGGGTGATTACTAGAGCAAAGCGCGTAAAATAAGGGTTTATTCGAGTTCGAACCGAATAACTTTTCCGTCCTGCCACTCTAAAACCTTCACGGTCTTTCCTCCCCGGACACAAAGCCCCTCAACGATGCCGTGTTTTTCCCAGGTCTTCGGCAGTGCCGGCAAAAGGCGGATCTTCCCTTCATGGCTCTGGATCAGCATCTCGGCGATGCCGGCCGTCGCACCGAAGTTACCGTCGATCTGAAACGGCGGATGGTTATCGAAAAGATTCGGCAGCGTCTGCTTCGAAATCAAGGTCATGAGATTTTCAAATGCCTTCTCCCCGTCCTGAAGACGCGCATACATGTTGATGATCCACGCCCGACTCCAGCCGCTGTGTCCTCCGCCGTGACTTAATCTTCTCTCGATGGTCCTGCCCGCCGCGGAAAACAGTTCCGGAGTGCCGTCCTTCGTGATACCAGATCCCGGATAGAGCGCGAAAAGCTGGGAGATGTGGCGGTGGCCGATCTCCTCTTCGTCATAATCTTCATTCCACTCCATGATCTGCCCGTGTTTTCCGATCCGGATCGGGGCGATGCGGGAAAGGACTTCCCCGGCGCGATCGGCGATGGAAATGCTTCTGTCCTTATCTTCCGCGGCCTTTCCATCGGCTGCAACAGTATCTATGCTTTCCGAAGAGATGCCTATAATCTTCTCTGCTTTTATACATGCGCAAAGAAGCTCCGTGATGATCTGGTTATCCATGGATGCGCCTTTGCAGATCACGCCTTTTTCGCCACCGGGAAGAATGTATGTATTCTCGGGAGAAAGCGTCGGGCAGGTCAGAAGATACTCCCCGTCACTGATCAGATAATCCATGAGGAATTCCGCCGCTTCGCGCATGAGGTAGTAGTTTTCTTTCAGGAATCCCATATCCTGTGTGAAAAGATACTGTTCCCATACATGCAGTGACAGCCACGCGCCGCCCATGACCCAGTAGCTTGAACTGATACAGACATCCTGCGGCGCCGTGTCTGCCCAGATATCGGTATTATGGTGTGCCATATAGCCGCCGCAGCCATACATCTCCCGGGCCGTCTTTCTTCCGCTGTCACGGACTCTCGTAAGAAGCGAGATCAGCGGTTCCTGACATTCGGAAAGGTTGGTAACAAGCGCCGGCCAGTAATTCATCTCGGTGTTGATATTGATCGTAAAACGGCTCCCCCAGACAGGAGCAAAATCCTGATTCCAGATCCCCTGAAGATTTGCAGGAAGCGAGCCGGGACGCGAGCTTGAGATCAGGAGATATCTTCCGAACTGGAAGAATCTCTCCACCTCTTCCTGCCCGTCGATCTTAAGTTTTACACGGTCAAAGAGCGCGCGGTAATCTTCCACGTGTTCCTGATAAAGTGTTTCCCACGGGAACTTGGAGACAGCCGCCATTCGTGCCATAACAGAAGAAACAGGATCTTCTTCCCGGAATGTGGTATCCGCACAGAGGATAAGAAGAGCTTCGTCCGATTGAAGAATGCGTGTCGTATTCCCGATGACTTCGGTCTTTCCGCCTTTACTCAAAACTTTCACGCCTAATGCCATCTTGACGCCTTTGGCGCCGCCGGAAGTCGCCTCCATGATCTGGATCCCGTCGGGCAAGGCACGGATGCTGTCGCTAAAACCGGTATAGCACTGTCTCCGGATCGTCTGTTTCTGATACGGGATCTCCTCCCATGGTTTCCCGGCGCCGCGGCTGAGCTGGGCATGAAAACTGAGAGATCCTGGCCGGTCGGCCGTCAGATGGATGATCATGGCATTTTGCGGAAAGCTTGCAATCACTTTCCTCGTATACGTCACGCCGCCCAAGGTAAAGCGCGTCGTCACTGTCGCATTAGAAAGGTCGAGTTCACGATGGTAGTTACTGTACGCCATCTCCTCCCCGTCGAACTCGATATAGAGATTGCCGAGCGGCTCGTAATGGCGCTGTTCCTCAGGGATGCCAGAAAGTGCGAATGTACAGAGTTCCTGGGCCTCCCGGATCTTCCCGTCGAGGATAAGCTTCCGGATCTTCGGAAGATACTCTTTCGCCGAAGGATTGATCCTGTTTTGCGGGCCGCCGTACCAGACAGAATCTTCATTGAGCTGGATGCGCTCGGTATAAGGCAGACCAAAGACCATGCCGCCAAGTTTTCCGTTTCCTATGGGAAGCGCCTCTTCCCAGGACTTTGCCGGAGAAGCAAAAGAGATTTTCATCGCATCCATACTTTTTTGATTATCCATTCTCACCTATTGACCGCCATTGAAGCTCCCACAATCTTCTGATATTGATTATACCAATTTTGTTTACCAATGAATGTCCGAGAATTCTAAGATAATGCTATATGCTACCGATCTGCCGTATAAAAAAGGGATTTCCGAAATTATACGGCAGGTCTGAAGAGGAGTTGCCGTATGAAAATGAAAAAGTACTTTTCATACGGCAGTTTCAGGGAGATTTTCCGTATGAAATGAGAAAACTTAAATCTATACGGCAGTTCGGAAAGATATTTGCCGTATGAAAGTTATGTCCGTATAATGGTGTAAATTCAAAAAAAGAGATGAGCCACATCTCAACCTGTATAATATTTGTTAACCACAACAAAAGAAACAGGAGGTACGAGATATGGCTCAAGTCAATCTTACATTA
>JAEEGK010020919.1_pt1 | contig 13864 bp, 22 predicted proteins | sample 8958771 | NCBI WGS metagenome assembly JAEEGK01 (sample SAMN16246547, study PRJNA631951) | gut metagenome | biome: gut microbiome; feature: rumen; material: SC-attached | host: Bos | place: Iran: Karaj | collected 2018-10 | reverse complement strand
ATTCAGGCTGGCGCTGGGGGTGAGTGTCAGGGTGGCCGCCGCCTCAAGCGTGCCAAGATCGACAATGGTGGTGTCGCGCTCCACTTTCACCTCTGCGGCGTTGGAGCTGAGGGTAGGTTCCACAAACTCTGCGGTGGGGAATACTACCTCCACCTTCTTGTCGGCGTCCTTCTCAATGTTGGGCGCCACAAAGTTGTAACTTGCGTTGGTCTCTTTTCTGAAGTACATAGCGTTTAGTTTTGGGGGTCGCATCCGAATTTTGCCTTGTAAAGCTCGGCGTAGCGGCCCGGGTTGTTCTTTTTGAGGTTTTCCAACTTGCCGGAGCGGTGGAACTTGTCCCAGTCCCAGCCGTCCTCCTCTTTGGGGGTCTTGCCTGTCTCCAGGCTGTCCTTCACGCGCGTCACCGGCTTCATCCTGTTCAGGATCTTCTCGGTGTTCTCGTAGTCCTGCTCGGCCAGGCGGGTGTAGGCCTCGCGGTCGTCCTCGCCGATGCGTTTGTCGGCAACGGCGGCGTCGATGAGATTCTTCACCTTGCCGCGCTCAAACTCCTGAAGGCGGTTCTCCAGGTTGGAAACCTTCTCCATTTCGGCTTGCAGCTGCTGGCGGAGGGTGGCTCTCTCATTCACCACACCGCGCACACTCTCCAGCATTTCGGCCTCCGTGGAGGTCTCGCTGATGTTCAGTGCGGCGGCAAATGCTTTTTCATCCATCTTTTGCTGTTTTAAGTTAATAATTTGGTTATTGTAGTAGTTGAAGGCGCTGCGGGCATCCGTAACGTTCTCCAACTCCTTTATGTTCATATTGGTCTGTATGATCTCGTCGCACAAATGGGCTTGCACCGCCTCCTCCGCGCTCAGCCAGTGGTCCACGCCGTCAAAATAGAGATTGCGAATCTCTTCGGCACTCTTACAGGTGCGGAGAGCTATCATCTCGATGAGCGTCTTTTCGAAGCTGTCCATCATATCGGCGGCGGCTCTGGTCTCGTCGCTGTTGCCATACACGTAGCCGCTCACGCGGTGGTACATGAACTTGGCGTGGCGGGCGGCCTTCACATGGTGTTTCGGGTTGGTGATCAGCACGGCCATCATCGAGGCCGCTATGCCGTCCACCACCCAGGTGATGTCCACGTCCGTGCGGTCCAAGTAGTTGAACAGGGCTGCGCCCTGCGCCACTTCCCCGCCGTCGCTGTTCACGTAAAATGTGAACGAGCGCACACCCTCTTTCCGCTTCGCCTCGATGGTGGCGATCAGCCCGTTGGTGTCGATGTCCAGCCCGCGTCCGATGATGCCGTAAAGATACATCTCGAAACCCTCGTTCTTCTTTGCTGTTTTACTCTGCTTTGCCATTCCTTTTTTACTTTTTCATGTCAAATCTTTTTTGGGTTTACATTGAATCAGGCGGCAAAAATACAGCCCTCCCGCGACATATTTTTATTTTGTATTTATCAATGATATAGCCATATACACCATTACCACATTCACAACTTCCATTGTGTTTACACGCTATTTTTGCCGTGATTTTTCAAGATGGAATTATGGCAGAACTGACAAGAGAACAGAAAAAAGACTATGCCCGCCAGTTATACTTGAACGATTCAAGTATAACCCAGGCCGAGATTGCCGAGCGTGTGGGAGTGAGCAAGGTGACCGTATGCAAATGGGTGAAAGAGGGCAAGTGGGAGGAGTTGCAGACCTCGCTGCTGGTTGGCAAGGATGTGCAGCTCGCACGGCTCTACGGGCAGCTCAAGCGCCTCAACGACGCCATCGAGGGGCGCGAGGAGGGTGAGAATTTCGCCGGATCCAAGGAGGCGGACACCATTGTCAAGATCACCACCGCCATCAAGAATCTTGAAACCGAAACCAACATCGCCGAGAAGATGGCCACCGGCAAGGAGTTTCTCTCCTTCGTGCGCAAGACCTCCGGGTTCGACACCAGCAAGGAGGTGGCGCGCCTCTTCAACGCCTACATCAAATCCTGTCTCTGATATGGCCAAGATACGCAAACCAACGGACAAGCAGCTGATCAAGGACTGGGAGGAATACTACAGCCAGTTCATCTCCGACGTGGAGGTTGACAGCTCCGAGAGCGAGATAGAGCGACAGAAACGCATCGCGCATCTTGAAGCCAATCCGGAGGAGTGGTTCAAATACTATTTCCCGAAATACTGCACCGCCGAACCCGCGCCGTTCCACATTGCGGCCACCAAACGCCTGTTCGCGCACCGACGCTGGTACGAGGTGCGGGCGTGGAGCCGCGAGTTGGCCAAGTCGGCGCGTTCCATGTTCGAGGTGCTCCACCTGGCCCTCACTGGCAGGATCCGCAACTTCCTGCTGGTGTCCAACAGCTACGACAACGCCTGCCGCCTGATGCTGCCGTTCAGGATGCAGTTGGAGAAGAACCTGCGCATCATCAACGACTACGGCGAGCAGAAGGTGGAAGGGCACTGGGAGGACGGCGAGTTCATCGCCAAATGCGGCTGCTCGTTCCGTGCCTTGGGCGCGGGACAGTCGCCCCGTGGCACCCGTAACGAGGCCGCCCGCCCCGACTTCATCCTCATCGACGATATTGACACCGACGAGGAGTGCCGCAACCCCGACCGCATAAAGCAGAAGTGGGACTGGATTGAACAGGCGCTCATCCCCACCGTCTCCGTGTCCGGCGATGTCCGGATCCTGTTCAACGGCAACATCATCGCCAAAGACTGCTGCATCGCCCGCGCCGGCAAGGCCGCCGACAAATTCGACATCGTGAACATCCGCGACAAAAACGGGAAGTCATCCTGGAGCAAGAACAGCGAGGAGGACATCGACTTCATCCTCTCCAAGATCAGCACCCGCGCCAAACAGCAGGAATACTACAACAACCCGCTGTCAGAGGGTGACGTGTTCAAGGAGCTCACGTGGGGAAAGGTTCCCAAGACCAACCGTTTCCGGTACATCATCATCTACGGCGACCCCTCGCCCTCCAATTCCAAAAACAAGGCCGGCTCCATGAAGGCAATCAGCGCCGTGGGGCTGCTCGACGGCACCTATTACATTCTGGACTGCCGCCTCGACCACGCCACCAACGCCGAGTTCGTGGACTGGTTCTACGACATCAACGAGGGTTTCGGCAACACCACCGCGCAGCTCTACAACTATGTGGAGAACAACACCCTTCAGGATCCTTTCTACGAGCAGGTTTTCAAACCCTTGTTCGCAACCAAGGCGAAGGAGAAGGGCTACTATCTGAACATGGTGCCCGACACCCGCAGCAAGCCGGACAAATATGACCGCATAGAAGGCAACCTGGAACCCCTCAACCGGGAATGCCGCCTTGTGTTCAACGAGGCGAAGCGGGGCAATCCGCACATGGAGCGGCTGGCCGAACAGTTCCTGCTTGTGAGCCCGCAGCTCAAAGCCCCAGCCGACGGACCCGACAGCGTGGAGGGCGCAGTGTTCGTGGCCGGGCAGAAAGCGCTGGAGCGGTCTGGAGAAATGCTGACTATGGGCAGACGCCCACGCAATAAACGACGTGTTTAACCTTAAATGTTTCACCAAAAAATGATTGAATTATGCAAACGACTTATCAGGTATCTTCAGGTACGCAACGCCATCCGTCATGCAGACAGGATGCAAAAATTGACCGGCAAGCGCCACTATGTTATACAAGTGTTCGGAAAGATCAGGGTGTACGACCGCTTTCGTATCAACCTGCTTATCAGGGAGGGCATTCTGCACAAAAGGCTTAGGGACAGCGTGGAGCTGACCCGTGTGTGCCTCTATTACACGAAACCCAAAAACGATTAGCGACATGTATCTGCAACCCGAAGACCTCGAAAGAGGCGCACGCGGCGAACATATCGCCGTGGTGGCTCGCACTGTTGAAAATATGAACCAGGCCATCACCGAGGCGCAAGCCGAAGTGGAAAGCTATCTCACCGCCCGCTATGACATCCGGGCGGAGTTCGCCAAGACCGGCGATAGCCGCCTGCCCATGGTGGTGAAGCTCGTGAGGGACATCGCCCTCTACAACTGCTTCTGCATCGCCAGTCCTGTGTCGATGCCCGAAAGCCGCGTCACGGCCTATAACAACGCCATCCGCTACCTCAAGGAGGTGCAGGCCGAGCGGGCTTCCATCGACGGGCTCACCCGTCTCACCGGACCCACAGGAACTTCCTCCTACGTCTCCTTCGGAGGCAACCGCAAACGCAAAAACCAATACTGACCCATGGCTGTAAAGAGAAAACAGGGGAAGACCCCCGACAACATCATAGTGCAGAACATTCAGATCCACAACGCCCCGCACAACACGCAGGATATTGAGAACTGGAAGAACGCCATCCGGGCGTTCGAGAACATCACCAATCCCAACCGCACCTACCTCTATGACCTCTACGACGACATCCTGCTCGACGGGCAGATCGAGGCCACCTGGGGCAAACGCCAGGACGCGGTGCTCAACAAAGAGCTGGTGTTCGTGCGCGACGGCGTGGAGGACGAGGAAATCTCCTCCCTGCTCAACTCGCCCGATATGCGCCTGCTTATCCGCGACCTGCACAACAGCATCGCCTGGGGCTACACGCTCATCCAGGTGAACAATGTGTGGTACGACGAGGACGAGGAGACCTACAAGATCGACTACGACCTCATACCCCGCAAGCACGTGCATCCGGAGGAGGGATTCGAGTGCGTGAGCCGCCAGCAGTCATTGGTGTCGAAAGACTGGCTGTACAGGGAACTCCCCTTGGCCAACTATATGCTGTGGGCGGGCGACTCCACCGACAAAGGGCTGTTTGTGAAGGCGGCGCAGTACGTCATCTACAAACGCGGCGGTTTCGGCGACTGGAGCCAGTTTGCAGAGATGTTCGGGATGCCCTTCCGCGAGCTCATCTACGACGACTATGACGAGGCCACCCGCGCCAAACTGGAACAGGGGCTTCAGGAGTGGGGCAGTTCCGGCTACAGCATCCACCCGCGCAGCACCGAGCTGAAAATCCACGAGACCGGCGGCAGCACCGGCAGCAACGAGGTGTATGACCGCCTCATCCAGGCCTGCGACGCCTCCATCTCCAAGATCATCCTCGGCAACACCCTCACCACCGAGCAGGGCGACCGTGGCGCACGCTCCTTGGGCGAAATCCACAAAGAGGTGGAAGACGAGAAGACCGAGAGCGACAAACGTTTCCTGCTCGCCGTGCTCAACACCCGGTTCCGCGCCATCCTCAAGCGCTTCGGCATCAACGTCACCGGCGGCGTCATCTGGTACCAGTCTCCGGACAAAGACTGGAACGAGCTGAAGACCAAATGGGACGTGCTCAACTCCATCAGCGACAAGCTGCCCATCGCCGACGACTACATCTACGAGGAGTTTGACATCCCCAAGCCCGACAACTACGAGGAACTGAAGGAAGAACTGCGCATGGCGCACAGTTTCACCCCCTTTGAAACACCGTTGCAAAACCCGTTAAAGGAGGATGAAACCGGCAGACCCCGGCGCGGATCCAACAACCTGCTCAACCGCCTGAAGAATTTTTTCTTCTGAGGACAGGCCGCGACCTGTCCGTCCGAAACGCCCTGGCTGAGCTCGACAACCTCTACTTCCACGGCAGCACCGCCGAGGCCATCGACGCGCTGCTCTCCTTCCCCACGCTCTACAACCTATCCAAGCGGGAGCTGTACGAGAAGATTATCCGGGATGTGATGGAAGGCAATGCCGGGAACATACACCCGGATATCTATCAGGCCTACTCCGACAACCTGCGCAAGGCCGTGGCCGGCGTGTTCCGCTCCGATGACTACGGTGACCGATACTTCGACCTCCAGGCACAGCTTCAGAGCAACGTGACCCGCTTTGCCGCATACAAGGCCTACCATCTCACCGAGCAGCTGAAAAAACAGCGGGAAAAATGGACCGACGATGACGAATACAAGAAAGTGGCCAAGTCGGTGCTCAACACCTTCAACCGCTACCAGGCGGCGGAATACAACACCGCCACCGCCCGTGCCCGCACCGCCAAGCAGTGGACCGACTTCACCTCCGACCCCATCGCCAACGAGCTGTACCCGAACCTGAAATGGCTGCCATCCCGCAGCGCAAACCCACGAGAGGAACACATGGTGTTCTACAACCGGGTATGGGCGAAGTCCGACCCGTTCTGGAGCGAAAACCAACCTGGGAATTTATGGAATTGCAAGTGCGACTGGGAGGAGACCGACGACCCCGTCACCGACAGCAACCCCACAGATGCACACCACGCCAAAGGCCTCGAAGGCAATCCCGCCGAAACCGGGGAAATCTTCGGCGAGAACTGCACGTACTTCCAACAGGCGGGAAACAATACGGGAACAGCGGTGATAAGAACTGTGCGCGAAATCAACAGGGAAAAATACAGCGATATTGATTTACATTTTAATACTTCAATCGGTAATGTCTTGGTAGATAATATTACTATCCAAGAGATAACAAAAGGAGCAAAAACAGATAAGTCTTATTTCTACAAACAGGAAATCGCGCTGAATTTTGACAAATACATTTCTCTGTTTACACAACTACCAGATGAAGAGATTGATTTGTCACACAACAATCACCGTAGTATCTTCTATCAACGCAAAAAATTATTCAGCACCATGAAAGTGTATAAAATAAGTATTCATGGCTATGAGTTTCAGGTAAAGATAGGTGAATTTAAGACAGGAGGTCTAAACCTTTATACAATTACGGAACCCTACTAAAAAAAAAGAAAACCGCAGAAGAACAAGGGGTTCTTTCACACTCGGCTTTCCAGCGGCAAAAATACAAAAATTTCAATATACAAACACCTAAAACGAAAAATTATGAAAGAAAAAATCATAACAAGCGTAAAAACATGTATGCGCATAAAGCGAGTAAAGCCAACACGAAACAAATGTATCCGCAAACTTCGGAGATTGAGAATATGGCTCGGGGTTGAACCTTTACCGATTGCGCCCGACGACGCTCTTGAATCGCTTTTTTGGCTTCTTCTTCGAACAACACAATTCCCCGGCTTTTATAGTGTATTCCTGAATAAAGGCAAACTGATAGAAACAGAATACCCAGCGTCAGTAGAAACACTCCAATTACAAAGCAAATCCCAATATGGAGTGGAGATTTATAATCGGGTCCCACAGAAATCAGAATGCCGAGAACGATTGACATTGTCGTTACAAGGAAACGAAGCCACTTTGTCTTTTCTTTCCAAAATTCTTTCTGAAGATCAGAATGCTGCTGCTTCAGCACCTCATTCTGCTCCAGCAGTTGATTGTCGTCCATAATGCCATTCAAGCTAAACAGGCCGCAAAAATACAAAATCCAATATACAAACACCTTAAACAAAAAATTATGAGTACGTTTTTTGAAATAGCAGGGATTATCTTGTTGGTGATTGCCATTCCCACAATCATTGTAGCGTTTTTGCTTTTGTCCTCCAGTCTATGGCTTGATTGGAGAATTGCCCAAAACGTGAAACGATTCTCAAAAGAACGCGAAAAAGAAGAAGAAGAGCATTTCAACCAAAAACTTGCAGAAGAATTGGTAAAGCTTAAAGATGATGCGGAAGCCCAGGTGTGTAGTGAGGGGAATATTGGCAACAACCCTCACCTTGTGGTTGTCTTTGACATCATCGACAAAGACAGGAAACCCATAATCAAAGAATGTCACAACACCATAGAGGTGGAACTGGCTGAAGACGAGCTGTCTAAAGGCGACTATTTGTTTGTGTTGAGGGAGCTCGCAGGAGCGGTTGACAAAATGGCGTCTAAAGGACTTGCAACACGTCTTTTTTATCAACGCCCGGTAACAACTCCACAGGAAATGCCTTATATTCCAAATCGTAAAGGGCTTGTACGCGATTTTGAATTTCTGTCGTACTGCAGTCAAATCCAAGCAACTCCACAAGGCGGCCATACCTCTCCTTTAACTGGACTGTCACATTGATGACAGCATGGGGGTTGCTCTCTGCCAGTTCTTGCAACTTGCCCCAGAAGACAATATTGACTGCATCAGCCGTGTCTCTTGACAATTCTGTAAGCAGGCTTCTATTGAACGTGTATTTCAAATGAAACATATTACTGATTTTTAGGGTTAAACAATCCGCAAAAGTATAAATTTTCAATACCAACCACCAATAAAAGAAAAAGTCATGAAAAAATTCCTCAAAAAGCTGAAACACGGCATCATCTACCTGATTGCAGCACCCGCCGCTGTGATACACACGGCCTATCAAGTGTGGTACTTCAGGGAGTTCTATCTGAAATCAGGTGCGGCTAAACCATCCGAAAATGTTGGCAAACAGCGAGACTAAAGATATGAAGATGGCGGCAACGCTGATATGGAAGGCATAGATGTAAACTTTTTCCTTCTTTACCAGACCCTCGTAGCCTCCCTCGGCCAGAAATTGTCTGCCGGCCTCGGTGATCTTGAAAGTATTGTGGGCGACATCCTGGATGTATCCGGAAGCCCTGAGATAGTTGAATCTTCCCCACAATTCCTTTTCAATCTCATCCAAAGGGGATTCCCCTGCGAACACAGCCCCGCCTTCCGTTTCCGCCATTCTCAATATGTCATCCTTCTGTATGGCCGAACATATCCTTTTGCCGTATATGATTTTCTTGACACTGTTCATAGATATGCTTTTTAATTCCGCAAAAATACAAAAAATCGGTATAGCCACACCGACAATCCGAACAAACGACAGTGGAACTCGCTACAAATAGTATTTTTGCGCAAAAATTCAATCATTATGACACCTGAGCAATTTGGAAAGGAAATCGGCCGGCTGAAAAACGAGTTCAAAGACCTCTTTGACGAGTACGGCCCCACCATTGCCGGCAAGACCGCCGTCAGCTACTTCAAGAAGAACTTCCAGAACGAGGCGTGGGGTCGGGTGAAGTGGCAGGAGGTCAAACGCCGTACCCCGGGCACGGCGGCGTTCCGCACGGCCGCCCGGAACCACCCGTCACGAACCACGCGCAAAATCCTCACTGGCGATACCGGCGACCTCGCCCGATCGATCGAGGTCAAATATGTGTCCAAGGGTGAGGTAGTAGTTTGGACCGCGCCTTCAGCATTTGCCAAAGAGCCCTACGGACGTGTCCACAACGAAGGTCTCCGGGCGGGTAGGGGAAGCGGTTTCATTATGCCCAAACGACAGTTTATGGGTGAGAGCGAGGAACTCAACGCTCTCATCATATCCGAAATAGAACGCAAACTCAAACAAATTTCCAAACAATGAAAAAGCAACTTTACTTAGCCATCAAGAACCGCTTGAAGAACATCCCCGGTGCGGATGGCCAACCTCTCTTCAAACACTTCGACCTCTGGAACCAGCAGGTGGAGTTCATCGAGCAGGAGACCCCCTTCCTCACTCCTGCCGTCTTCGTGGAGTTCCTCCCGATGAAGTGGCGTACCCTCGGCAACCGTGTCCAGGATGCCGACCTGATCACCCGCCTCCACATCGTCACCGAATGGCACGCCCTCACCGCCGACTACACACCGGATGACTTGGAAGACCGCGCATTGGAATACCTCGACATTGTGGACAGCGTGGTGGCCGCCATGCAGAATTTCACCGCACCCTACTCCAACGCCTGGATGCGCACCCAGACCATCCCCAACCACAACCACGAACGCTACGTCGATAGCGTGGAGGAATACGTCTGCAGGGTGACGGACACATCAGCCAACACCCCGATGACCGGGATGGACGGAACTCCCATCGTGCAGGAGAAACAATACGTGAATGTAATTCCGGAAATCAGACGGTTGTCTTAATCAAACAGCGACAACTGGCTGCGGTTAGTCACCAACCTGCGGTCGCGTTCGCTGGCCGCCTGCCGTTCCGCCTCCTCTATCTGGCGGTCAATTCCCGGCATATTGATAATCTTGATGAAGGTGGCGTAGCTCATCGGATAGACGGGGTTAACATACCTGCGCCACACGGCGGCGTAGGTGGTCCACCCCTCCTCGTAGTGCTGGTTCACAATGTCCACCACTTTCTTGCAATGCAGCAGGTAATTCAATCGGTTTCGTGCCATACGTGTTTTCTCTACGCCGCAAAAATACAAAAACGCCCGCATTTCGCGGGCGTTAATCGTATGTTGTTAATAATTTTTCCGGAACGGGAATTGTTATTTGGAGGTACGTTCGGTGCGTCGTTTCGTAGAGACGCAAAATTTTGCGTCTCTACGCCCCTACACCGCCGAATCAAATACCAGGTACCCGACCCCGGCGGCCTTGTCCACGCTATTGAGGATCTCCACGGTTTCCTTCTGAACCTTCGGATAAACATCAACGAAACCCCTCATCACTTTGGTGGCGTGGCAAACGCTGCCGTGGTTGCGCCAGCCCATGTAATCGCGGATGTCCACCACCCGGTGGCCGTAGTGCCTGGCCAGCATAGCGAACATCTGCTTCTTCTCCGCAACCTTCGGGCTGCGCGACCTCGACAGCCGGAACGTCTGGTGGTAGAAGTTCGTCATCACGCCGTATATCAGATCAAGCGTCACCATAGCGCATCGCGTTGTAGATGTTAATCTCGCGTTCGCTTTGTTTGCGAAGCTCTTCGGCAAAAGCATAGCCCATGGTGCGGACAATCGGCTCGTCCATATCCCGCATCGCGGGCAGCACGGTGGCGGTGAGCGTATGCACCTCCATCGCACCCAGGCGGAGGGTGTATTTGTCGCGGTCCGGGCGGTACATATTCCGCATCCGGCTCCACAGCCGCTCGCAGGTCTCCAGGATGGCGAGTCCGGCCACACACTCCACCCTCCCCATGTTCCGCGCCGCATACACACAGCACGACCCCAAAGTCTTCATCTCCATCTGGTTCAGTTTAATCTTGAATTTGCTCATAATTGTGATTGGTGATTAGTGATTTGTTTATTCAGCATTCAACATTCAACATTCAGCATTCAGCATTGCTCAGTTGTTCCAAAGCTGGTCGTTCAGATACGTCGTCGCGTACTTCATGCACACCCCTTGGGGAATGGAGCTCTTGTATCGGTTGATGTAGCGGTAGGCCTTCACCCGCTCGCCCTCCGGCATCCTGTCCCACACCCGCTGGGTCTTCACCCGGCTGCTGCGGGCCTTGTCGTTGTAGCGGTCCCAGAACATCTCAAAGGTCACCTTCTCCGCCTCCTCGGTGAGGATGCCGTCGCGCCAGTTGATCCGCTGAAGCACCTCCGGGCGCATCGGCAGCGTCCGCAGCACATTCCGCCGCTGCTCCTCCGGATAATTCCCGTTGAAGGACACGCCCTGCAGCACCTCGCCGTCATCGTAGGTAAACACAATGTCACCCTCGGTTCCTGGAAATGTCAATACAAATTTTCTCATTGTCTTTCGGTTTTGTCCGCTGTAGAGACGTTGTGCGCAACGTCTCTACAAACGGCGTTACTTAAGATCCCGTTTCTCGGTATAAACACCATCACTGGCATCTTCAGCATCTGGGCGTCGTGGTATTCCCAGACCGCCCCTCTACTTTCTGCCCAGTCGTGCAGCAGGCAGATGGCGTCGCACTTCATCAGTTCCGGGATGCACACCCGCATACACTGCTCCCATGTCCATTTCGACGAACACAGCCGCAGCGGGTTCACAGTCTCATGCCCCTGCTCCCTCAGCCACATTTCAGCCTGGGCGAACTTGATGAACACCTCCCAACTGGGAAGATCGCTGACTTTTCCTGCAATGTAAACCTTCATACCGATCGTGTTTGGAAAATGCGGACGCGATGAATCGCGCCCCTACAAATCCTCCTTCTTGGGTTCCACAAAGAACGTCTCGTCCTGCACCACGGCGATGCCCACCTTGGGGAACAGGGCGTAGGTCTCCTCGTCGTCGCGGTCGGCCAGCAGTTTGTCCTTGGCGGGTTCCTCGATGGTGCGCACGTATCCGGGCAGAAACTCCTTCAGCAGGTTCAGCACACTGGCCCAGGTGAAGCCCTTCAGGGTCTTCAGCTTCGGGGTGCCGGTACGGAAGCCGAGGGTGCCGTGGGTGGTCTCCAAGCTCTTGCGTTTGCTGAACAGCTCGTCGCGGTTCTCCATCGCGTAGGCCTGCAGCACGTCGAAGGCGTTGTCCTTTGTCTCCGTCAGTTTCTGCAGCTCGTCCTGCCACTTCTCGCGGATCTTGGCCATCTGGATGTCCATCTCGGCGGTGATTTTCTGTTGTCTCGCGTCCGCCTTCGCATAATCGGCGAACGCCTGTTCCATCTGTTCCGATGTGATGCCGCTGTAAACGGTCTTCTTTTCTCTTTTCTTTGCCATAATTTTGGGGTTTTGTGATTTGATTTTTTGTGATTTGACGAATACTGGATTATAAACTCTCATTCTCAGCCTCCTCGATTTCTTCGGGTTCCTGCGAACGCTGCTCCCCGATTTTTAATTTCTCGGAGTCCAACCAACAAGACAGCTGACGGGCATCCTCGTCGAGCTGCAATCTTGTGGCGTATGCGTCGCCTTGCACTTTTGCTATTTCGATTTCTGCCTGGTCTTTGAGGCGGGCTATGCGGTTTTCCTGAAAGCGGATGGCTTCCGTCTTTTCCATATAGGCAAGAGAATCGTGTTCGCACTTCAGGCGTTCGTTGCGCAGCATGTCAATGGCTGTGCGGATTTCGTCCTTTTTTGCGGCGGTTTCCATCCTGATGGCAAGCAAGAGCCGGTATTTTGCGCGGTTCACTTAGTCTTTCCTACGGTTGATTTCCGCACTTTTCTTTGAGTATTCCAGATTCATCTGCTTGAACTTCAGCTCCATTTCTCTTAGTGTCATAATTCTTTGGTTTTAATTGGTGATTAAATTTCGGTAATGCACTGTTTCAGCTTCCTATGAAGCGTACGCACTTTTGCCACGGCGGTTATGATGGCCAAAACAGCTTCTGTGATCTCTTTGACAATTGTGTCACCAGCCAAAGGGGTTTCATCCGGTGCTGTTGCCACCTGATGACTATCTGCATTTCTTCGGTAACTGTTAATTGTGGTTTCACCAACAGTCGTTTGAAATTCCCTTTCGATAATTTCTTTGATTTGTTTGGCTGTAATATGGCCGCCATATTGGCTGTTAATGTCAAGGATGCGGATAACAATCTGCGGGTTGATTCTCTGTCTTCCTCTTGCGGCTCTTTTCTTTTTTAATTGTTCCATAACTTTTCGGTTTTAATTGGTGATGAAATTCCTAATTTCCAAATCTTCTGCTGTCCCCGTATGTTGCGGATAGGCTCTTTGAACTTGAAACAGTCCTTCACCGGCCATCTGTATCCGGTGAAAATAGGAGTGTCTGATATTTCCGGTTCACCGAACACCACAACACCCACGATACATTTGAACAAATCGTCCATTCTGGCTTCAAATAGGAAGCAGTCGTAGATTTGCTTCGACACTTTCACTATCGCGTTCATGGGTTTGGCTCCGGCATGGATCAGAACGGGCTTGCCTATAAGGTGCTCGGGCAGGCGATAACTTCTGAACTCGTATGCTTTCAAACCGGAAACAAGCAATGATGCGTACGGCTGCATGACAGTAAGCACATCAAAAAAACCTCGCATCACACTGTTTCGGTTGCACAACCCATGTTCACGGATAAATTCGTCTAATGCTTGTGTATTCATAATTCAGCATTTTTAATTATGAATTGCCATTTCGTTCAGCACCTCCGCCTTCGCGCTGCACGCCTCCTGCTTGTGGCAGAACTCCGCATACACGCGGGTGAGCGCTTCCGGGGAGATGCGGTTGAAGCTGTCGGCCTTGGCGGCACGGCAGGCGATGGCCTTCACGTAGTCCATGCTCGCGTTGGTCACGCCGCGCAGCTCCAACCAGCGGTAGATGGCGCGGATCACGCCCTTGCGCTGGCGGTCCAGCTTCACGCGGTCGGGGTCGCC
>JAEEGK010020915.1_pt1 | contig 13865 bp, 10 predicted proteins | sample 8958771 | NCBI WGS metagenome assembly JAEEGK01 (sample SAMN16246547, study PRJNA631951) | gut metagenome | biome: gut microbiome; feature: rumen; material: SC-attached | host: Bos | place: Iran: Karaj | collected 2018-10 | reverse complement strand
ATCTAAATTATTTGAATTTGTATTTATTGTATCACAATTGCCATCAAGTAATATTTGAAATACTTTTACTAAATCTGTTCTTAAAGTTTGAATTTCAATTTCATTATAATCACATGAATCTATTTTTTTTATTATTTCATCAAGTGATGATATTAAATTTTCTTTTATATTTATTAATTTTAAATTCTCTTTTTCTGTTGAATGATATATTTTTTCCATTGATTGATAATATTGTTCTAAACTTTCATTTTCTTGTCTTTGTAAATTTATCATTTGATTTTTTTCACTTATTTGTTGACTTAATTGTAAATTTTCATCTTCTAATTGTTTAAATTTTTCTTTTAATGAAACATCATTTGATGTATCAAATATTTTTTCACTTATTCTTTTTAATAAAGTAATTTCTTTATCTTTATTAGAAACAATATCATTTAATTCTTTTATTTTTTCTTCACTAGATAAAAGAGGAATAGTCTTATCAGAATATTCTTTTCCATTTTTTTCAGCTTCATAAGGAATATAAATTTTATTTCTTGCACTTTGAGTAGAAGGAATAGTTAAATTAATTTTATAATTAGAAGAATCTTTCTTATATGTAATTTTATTTTCTTCTAAAATATTTTCTAACTCATCAATATAATCATTTCTAACTTGAATTATTTGATTACTTTCACTTAACTTTCTATTTAAATCTTCAATTTGTTTTTGATAAATTGAAATACTTTCTTCTTTTTCTTTTAATCTAGAAGATAAATTATCCATAATATCTCTTTGTTTATATAATAATTTATTATATGCTTCAACTTGTGCTTTACTATCTTCAATTTGTTCTCTTTCTTTTTCTATTTCCATTAATTTTTGTTCAAAATCTTTTTCTAACATAACTTGTTTTTCTTGTAAAGCATTTTTAAATTGAGGAGTTTCTTCTAATTTCTGTCCTCCTGTTATCATTTGTAAATTCATTACTTTTATTTTAGCTTCTAATTTTTGTTTTTCATCTCTTTCAATAAATAATTGTCTAGATGCTCTTTCATATGCTTTAATTGCATCATTTTTTGCTTTTTCTTCTCTATTTTTTTGTTCTAAAATTTCCTCATTTGAAGCAATTAATTTTGTTTTTTCTTCTAATTCCTTTCTAATTTTTTTTAATTCAGTTTCATATTGATGAATTAATGCATTATGATCAATATCTTCATTTATAACTGGTCTATTTTTAATATTTTTAGCTCTTTTAGCAAAATTTAAAGTAGATAAACTTTCATTAAAAGAACATTGAGCAGGACTAATAGTAGCAATCATAGTAGTTTTACAATTACCACCTAAACTATTTTCTAATAATCTAGTTAATTTACTATCTCTATAAGGAATATGAGTTCTTCCTTTTGGATCAGTTAAAGCATTAATAACATTACCCAAAGCACTTAAACTTTTATTTATTTTCTTACTTTCCTCTAATTGTTTTCCAGTAGCTCCAGTTACTCTTGTTCTTTCACTACCAGCTAAATCTACTAAATTTAATCTACCTACTTTTGTAATTTGTTGTCCATTTAATTCATTATCACCTATTAATTGTTCTACTATTATCATAAAAACAGCATGTGATCTACTAGAAACATCATTCATATTAGTATTTGATATTGCACGACATGAAGCACCACGTTCTAAAAGTGCATAAATATCATTAGGACCTCTAACAGCCCATTCACTTAAATGTTCAACATATAATCCTTTTTTTTTATCTTCTCTAATATTTAAATTTTTATTAGGTGAATTAGGTTTTAATAAATCAGAAATCATTTCATTATAAATTTGTAAATAAGCAGCTCTAATAATAAATTTAGTATCTCTATTTGAATTACTTTCAATATATTTAAAAATATCTTCAATAGTTCTTGGTATAATACCACGTGAAGAATCTAAATTATCATAAGTAAAACCTTCCATAGTAAAAGTTTTTCCAGTACCAGTTTGTCCATAAGCAAAAATAGTAGAATTATAACCTTCTAAAACTGAATAAACAGCAGGTTTAGCAGTACAATTATAAACTTCTTCTTGTGTTGCATTTATATCAAAAACATCATCAAAAGTATATCTATGCATTTGAAACATTTGTGGTGAATGAACCCATTCTCTTTGTCTTCCTGCTTCATCTAATTCTGCTCCTATATATTCTACTAATGATACCATTTTATTTTCTTTATTTGTTATTGCTATTGAACGAAATGGAAGTCCTTTTTCCATTTCACGTGTTAATGCTGGACGAATACGTATTGCTACTCTCATATTGTCTGTTGTGTTTTGAGATGAATTTATTTGAGTTGATATTGTGTTTTGACTTTGGAATGTACTTGTTATTGGAAGCTGTTGGGATGATAATGTTGGAGGTTTTATTGTTGATGGTGTTGATTCTGATAAGGATGATGGGATTGATTTCATTTTTTTATTTTTTTTTTTTATTTAATTTTTTTTAATATTGTTATACTTTTTTTTTAGAAATGTTTATTTTTTTTTTTAATTTGTTATGTATATTTTTTTAGGATATTTTTTTTTAGATTATTTTAAAATTATTTCTTCATTATATGTTAATATTTATATTTTGAATTTTTCCAAAATTCAAAAATTAGTTTTATAATATCAAATTTATAAATGTGATATATGAAATATTTCTAATTCTTTAATGAGGAAATTTTGTTCACCTTCGGTTAAAATTTTATTATCATTTTCATTTCCTTCAAAATTTATAGGAAAATTACAAATTGAATTTTTTGATAAAAAATTATATGGAATTTGTAAATCCATTGAACCAAATTGAATAAAATCATCATTATCACAATAAAGTGCAAATTTATTTTTTAAAACATTAAATTTTTTTTTTCTATTTAAAGAAAATAAGAAAGCTTTATCATCAAATTTAGTTGTTTCTATAAATTCATTACCAGTAGGTTTAAAATTTAATGAAGTATATGCTCCTATTTTTGCTCCTTTTGTAGTTAAAATTAATAGTAAATATGAATTTATTTTTGTATTATTATATAATACTTCTTTGTCTTCTTTATTAATTGATGATTTATAAACCATTTCTATTTTACTTCCATTAAATAAATTTCTAATATAATTTAATTCATGAAATGTTTCAATTATATCACTATTATATGGATAAAATATTTCTGAAATTAAATTTGATTCCTTAATAATTTCTTTTATTTCTTTTTTTTTTTTATCTATTTCAGTTGATATTTTTTTTTTCTCTTCTATTATATCAAAATATTCTTTTTCAATGTTTTTACTTTCCTTTTTTACTTTTAATAATTCATTTTTTAAAGATAATATTTCATTATTTAATGATGATATTTTATAAAATTTGAATGAAATTACTGATATAATTATAATAAATAGTATTAAAAGGAATAAAACAAGAAATTTAGCACATTTTTTTAATTTTTTATTTTTAATAAAATCTAAATCAACTATATTGAAATCCAAGAATTTTTTTCCACTAAATGAATCATCATTTACATTTGATATCATAAAAACAATGAATTAATAAAATTATTAAGATTTTTTTAAAGAATAATTATTTAAATTATTCAAATATCAAACAAAAGTTGTTTAATATTTATAATTATAATAAAATATAAAAAAAATATAAAAAAAAATTTTTACATAAAAAAAAAAACAAAATAAAAAATAAAAAAAAAAAACCAAAAAAAAAAACAATTTTTTTCAAAGATCAAAATGTTCCTCTAATTTTTTCTCACTAAAAATAGGTAAAACAATAGTATTATCATCCCCAATATATTCACTAGGAAGTTCTTCTTGATAATTTTCACTATTAATAAAAGAAAACTTAGAATAATCTCTAGTAATAAATCTCGTAAATTCTAATTGTTCACTACTTTTTCTATCAAGAGGTTCAAATCTTAAACAATCTTCTAAAAAGCATAAAAATTCTTTAGAAATTCTTTCAATTCCATTTAAATTAATAGTATAATTCCCAGAAGCAATATTTTGCAAAATTCTATTTCTAAAATCAGGAGACCATCCTCCTCTCATAAAAGGATTTTTATTAAAAAGTAATTCATATGCAATAATACCAATAGACCAAATATCCAAAGCTGGATTTTTTAAATATTGTTGATTTTCATTTATAACTAAATTTCCATTACCATCAGTAATTAATTTAGGATCCATATATGGAAATGTACCACCAATTCCTTCTTCAGCTTGATCACCAAAAGAAGCTAAACCAAAATCTGTTAATTTATATGTACATTTTTCAAAATCAAAATTTTCAGCATCTTCATATTTTGGAAATTGTAATAAAATATTTTGTGGTTTTAAATCATGATGTATTACACCATTTCTATGAAGACAACTTAAACCATTTAAAATATCTTTCATTGCTTTTTGAATTTCGATTTCTGAAATTGATTTATCATCATGAGTTTTTAAATAATTTTCTATGTAAGTTTTTAAATCACCACCTTTACATAATTCATATATTAAATATTTCTCTATGTTTCCATTTTCGTCTGTTCCTTCTGAAATATCTATAAATTTTACTAAGTTTGGATTCTTTCTACCATATTCTGATACTAATATTTCGTTGAAAAGAGACATTAGTTCATTTATTTTTTTTGTTTCTATTGGAATACATTTTGCTGCATAATATTCTTTGTCTTCTGCCATTACATCGTAACACATATATACTTTACCAAATCCACCTTTACCTAAAAGGTGACTATCACTTTTTTCTACTAGGAATTGACGCTCTCGAAGTTGGTTTAGATAGCTGTATTGCATTTTTTTTTTTTTTATTTTATATTTTTTTTATTTTATTTTATTTAGTTTTTTTAAAAAATTTATTTCATAGTAATTTTTTTTAATTTTTTAAATATCAATATTTTTACATTAAATAATATTAATAACCGATTTTTATATATTTTCTTGAAAAAAATATAATAAACCATGCTAAACAAAATATAATAAATAGATAAAAAAATTAAAAAAAATTAATTCATAAAAATTGCAAAAAAATCATCTTTTTGATTTATAATTTGTGAATTAGGATATAAAGAAATATAATAATTTTTATAAATATTAGGTATTAAAAAAATTTTCTGAGTATTAATTTTTAGAAAATTCTCACCTTCTTTATGAAAATAAATAATTTTATTTGGATAATGTTTAATAAGTTGATTTTTACCTTGTATTTTAGAATAAGTAATTTCGCAAATTTTTTTTGAATTAGTACCACACCAATTACTACCATTAAACATATAATAAAAAGAAGGAATATAATAGGAATTAATAAAATTAATAAATCCATATCCAAAATTTTTTATTTTATTTGTATCTGTTGGAATAATTAATACATCATATGTATAATTAAAATTATATGATAATATACTTTTTATCATTTCAGTAGTAAATTTATTTGGAATATTTTTTATCATCATTGTAGTTCTTGTATCTTCTTTACTTAATATTTTATATATATTTACATTTAAATCTATAATTTCAGTTTGATATTTTTTTTTCCTTAATTTTTTTTCTAATTCAATATTTTTTTGAATTAATTTTTTGTTTTTTTCTATTAATTGTTTTTGAAAGTTTATTTGATTTTGTTGAAGCTGATTTAAGTATGATAAATTATTAAAATTTGAATTATGAAAGGTTGATTGTTCTGAACTAATATTAAAAAAAGAATTAGTATTTTGAGTTTGTAAATTATTTTTGTTATTCATTAAATTAAGTTGAAAAGGAAAATTATTATTTAACATTAAATTATTCAGATTATAATTTAAAGAAGATGGATTTTGTAAATTTTTATTTTTTTCATTAATACTTGCATTATCAATATTCATACCAAAATTTATATTAAAATCATTATTTCCAAAAATATTATTTTCGTCAAAAGAATTTTTACTTTCTTTTTCCATAATTTTTGAATTATAAAAACAAAAAAAAAATAAAAAAAAAACACTACAAAAAAAAATTAAAAAATATATGAGATTTTCATATTATAACTAAAAACTATTTTAGATAAAAACAAACAAAACTAAAAAAAAAAAAAACAAAAAAAAAATAAAATAAAATAAAATATACTAATTTCCACAACATTTCTTTTTACTTTGTTCATTAGTATCACTACCATTTACCTTCAATTTTTGACCTCTTTTTTTTAATTCATCATTAGTTAAATTAGTTAAATTTTCAGTATTAGGATCAATATATTTTTGTGCAATTAACTTAAATAATTCATCAACACCTCTTGATTGTTTAGCAGAAGTTTTTTGAAAAATAGCATTAATTTCCTTAGCAAACATTTTAGCTTCATTTTCACTAACTTCTTGATGTTCATATTTATCATCTTTATTTCCAGCCAAAGCCAAAACTAATTAAAAAAATAAATTAAAAAAAATTATATATTTTACTTATATTCTGAGAAGCATTTTGTTTAATTTCATTAATCCAATATTTTTTTAATTCATCAAATGAAGTTTTTCTCGTAATATCATATACTAAAATACATATTGATGCATTTTTATAAAAAACTTTTGCAAGGGAACGATATCTTTCTTGTCCTGCTGTATCCCATATTTCAAATTTAATTGATTGCTTTTGTTCTTCTAAATAAATTGATTTTGTTGCAAATGATGCTCCTGTTGTTGACATTAAAACTGGAGAAAAATTATTTTGGATATAACGGGATATTATACTTGTTTTTCCTACTCCTGTTTCACCTATTAATACTACTTTAATTGCTATTGCACATTTTTCTTCGTCACCCATTTTTGATTTTTTTTTTTTTTTGGTTTTTTTATTTTTATGTAATATTTAATTAATTAATATTTAATTATTGGAGTTTTTGGTATTTTTTTATTTTTATTTTTTTTTTTTATTTTTTTTTTATTTTTTTTTTGGTTTAATTCTGAATTTTTATTTTTTTTTACATTTTTTCTTAGGAAATTAGAAATAATAAAATTTTTTTAATTGTAAAAATTTTATTTTAAGAATTTTAAAAAGGTTAATTCATTTTGATTTAAAAGTTGAATTAATTTCATTTTTTTTTATTTTTTTTTTCTTATGAATATCCAATAAAAATTAGGAATTTCTACCTTTTAATATTCTTCTAATTATATATTCATTCTTTCAAAATTAAATATTTTATAGTAATTTTGAATATTTTATTTTAATATTTGTTAAATCTTCTTATTTGAATTAATTTGTATTAAACCTTTGATATAATATGTTTTATTTATTTTATTTTTATTAATTTTTATATGTATTTCAGTTTTAAATTTTTTAATTAATCCAAATGTTTTAATTTAATCAAAAGGAACTTTATTATTAATTTAACTTAATAATATTTTTCATTACTTTTAATTTGATTTATTAAAGATAATTTATCATGATCAGATAATATATACATATTTATATAATATTAGTGGTTTTTATTTTCTTAAATTTCTATATTCTAAAATTCTTTGGAATAAACTTAAATTTGGAGCTTTATTTTTATTATAATTGAAAAACTTTTTAATAAAATATATAATCAATTATTCTTTCTGTATTTATTAAATTTATTTCCTTTTATTATATCATTAGATTTATAAAGAAGAGGAGGATTTTAGCAATATATTTTCAGTCAATAATATTTTAATATTATCAATTAAATTATCATTTTCATTTTTCCAATTATTTAAGTGATTTATTTCTTTAAATATTTTCTTCGTGATTACTCATATTATACCTTCTTCAAATCAATCCAAAGTATCTTCTCTTCTCAAATGATAATTTAAAAAATTCAAATTCTTGATTTTTCTAAAATAATAAAATCACAATAAAATAACAAAAATTCAAATAAATGCTAATTTATTTTCCATTACTTTGAATATTATTTAATATTTTAAAAATATTTATTATTTAAATCAAATAATAATTTATAAAATAAATATTTACAAAATTATATAGTATTTCAAAAAAAAAAATAAACATTCAAAAAAAACATAAACAATAATCTCAAAAATAATATAAAAAAAAACCAAAATAAAAATGTTTAAATCAGACTATAAACTAATAAATGACTTAGGATATTCAGAATCAAAAATAAAAAGTTATTGGTGTCATATATGTAACAAGCAATTTTCATGTCCATACATAGAAAAACTAGATATCCAATGTAAATATTGTGGAAATACATTTTGTGAAGAAATAGAAAGAAATGAAAGTTCAAACTTATCAATATCATCATCATCATCAGAAACAAATATAAATAATAGAAATAATAATCTTCCTCCTTTATTAAGATTAATTTATGGAATGAATCGTCCAAGAACAAGTCATGGTTTATTAGATTTTATATTAAATTTTTTAGCTTTAAGAAATTATGAAGATAATATTGAAAATTTAATAAATCAAATAATGATGAATGATCCTAATAAATATGGTAATCCACCAGCAAGTAAAAAATCAATTGAAGAATTAGAAAGATTTACAGTTACTCAAATGAAATTAAAAAGTTTTGGTGTTGAAAATTCTTGTGCTGTTTGTAAAGATGAATTTGAAATTGGACAAGAATTAATTTTAATGCCTTGTAAACATTATTTTCATATTGATTGTCTTATTCCTTGGTTAAATGAAAGAAATTCTTGTCCTGTTTGTAGATTTGAATTACCAACTGATGATGTTGATTTTGAAAATAGAAAAAGAAATGGAAATAATAATCATTAATTAATGTTTTTTTTTTATTTTTTTTTTTTTTTTTGTAAATTTAAATTTTTATTTTTTTTTATTAAATTTTTGTCTTTATTTTTTAATGAGTGAAGGATTGGTTAATAAAGATTATTTATGGGGAATTAATGTTGATGTTAATGGGAAAATTTTTAAAGGAGAAGATATTATTAATAAAGATAAACCTTTAAAAGAAAAATGTGATAATTATGATGAGATTATAAATAATATTAATATTTTAAAAAATGATACTGATGCTTTTTTACAAAAAATTTTAGATGATAATCCTATTTTAAATAGTAAAGATAAAAAAGAAAATTTAGATGAAGAAATTGTGGGTTAATTTTTTTAGAAAAATATATCAATTAAATACCTTTTTATATGAAAAAAATTTAAATATTTATTTACATTTTTAATTTTACATTTTTATTTGAAAATTTACATTATTTCTTCAAATTTTATTTTAATTATGTTTAAAAATATATATTTGATATTTAAAGAAATAATATGAATAATATATAATATATTAATCAATTTTAAATATTAATAATTGTTATTTATCACAAAATAAAATAAAATGATATTTACAAATTTTTCAACAGAAGGTTATTTTTTATATTATATTATTATTTATATTATTTTCTGTTTTCTATTTATTATAAAAGTTTTCTAATTTATTCTTCATTTATTTTTTTCATAATTTCATTTTTTCATTTTTAAAACTTTTTATTTTTTCTAAAAATTATTTTTATACTTTTGTTTTAATTTATATAATAATATATATTATTGAAATTAATTAATTTAAAGCCTTTATTGATGAAGTAATCAAATAATATGAATTTTTATATAAAACAAGATTCAGTTTTAAAAATATTTCAATATATTTAATTTGTAAATTTTTAGTGTGTAAAAAAATATATTATTAAATAATAATAAATTTTTAAATAAAATTAATTGATAAATTATTTTTTTAAAAATAAATTTTATTCAGAATTAGCCATATATTAAAATATGAAACCTAAAACAATTTATATTTTTACCCTTTTCATTTTTTTTAATACAATTTTTGCTGAAAATGTTCAATTTGAAGTTTTTAATTTTAATAAAGCAGTAAATTATATTAATAATGTACCTTTTAATAAAAATGATTATGATGATATGATTTCAAATATTATAACTTTATTAAATAATCATTATATTTATTTAGATATTGCTAAAAATCCTCCTCCTCCTTTTAAACCTGTTGATGTAATTAAAGAATTAAAATCAATAAATACAAAATATATTAATTATTATGAATTTTATCAAAAAGTTTATACTATTTTCTTAAAATTACAAGATAATCATTTACAAATTTTTTTTAAAAAAATTTTAGATTTAGAATATATCAGTCCTATATATTATTATACAAAAACAATTAATTCTAGAAATTATTTGTTTTGTGATTTAATTAATACAGCAAATAGATATTTTGATAAATCTTTAATAAAAGAAATAAATGAAAATAAAAAATACCCAATTAAAAGAATAAATAAAAAAGATCCTTTTGATTTCGTTCAAACATTTGGGAGATATCAAAAATTTAAATCTGAACATGCACAATTTACTTTTAATATTAATAAATTTATTTATAATGGTCAATTTCATACATATCCTTTTATAAAAGAAGATTTAACAAATATTAAAATTGAATTTAATAATGGTATTATAATTAATTTTGATTATAAGATATTAAAACCTAAAATAATATCACGTCAATTAGAAGAATTTTATGAAAAAGAAATGAAAAAATATTCTCCTGATGATATTCTTAAACCAACAATTATTGAAATTGAACAAAAATTTATAGAACAAAATAATAAATCAAGAAATTTACAAGTATCATATTGGGATTTAGATTATCAAGGGAAAATAAGATTAAAAATTGATCATAAAAATAAAGTTAATGTAATTTATCAAAATAGTTTTACTTTTTTTCTAATTGAAAACAATAAAATAATACCTGATATAAAATTCTATAATTTTTTATTTATAATGCATATAACATTAAATAGAAATAATTATCCAATAGTAATTATAGAAGATTTTAATGAAGGAGGACATATTGAGAGTGTTTTCTACTTATTAAATACTATAAATCCTGAATTATCATTAAATTCTATAAATATGGCTTATAAAGTTGTAGATGATAATACTGAATATGAAATTGATAATTATGGAAAAGGAATTAAACATAAAAGAACAAAAATAATTAAAAGAGATTTAACTTATATATGGCAAAAATTTAGTAAAACAAAATTTAATATTAGAAAGCCTAATGAAATTATTGTATTTACTGATGGTCTTTCATATAGTGCAACTAGTTTATTTATAAAAAATTTACAAGAATCAGGAAATGCTATTATTGTTGGTTATAATGGTAATCCTTCTGTAATAAAAAAACATGATAAATTTGATTCTAGTCAAGCACCATCAGCAGTAAATGTTTTATTTAAAAATGATACAAATGTAATAAATTTAAGTAAATATGGAATTATAGCAATTGGAATAACATTTGCTGAAACATTTAATGATAGTTATGTAAATAAAGAAAAAACTCCAATTCCAAGAGAATATATTATTAATCCAATAGATGAAAGAAGTAATATTTATGGAAAATATTTCGATAATAGATATGATGAATTTATAAATGAAGCAAAAAGAATATTTAAAAAATATAAAAATGAATGTAATCCAGATAATAAAAATATGGTTTTATATAATTCATATTGTAAATTTGGTAATAATATTCAAATAGGAGGATATAAATGTATGAATGGTAGATGGTATAGTTTATGTCAAATTTCAAATTGTAAAAAACCATATATTTTTGATACTTATGTTAAAAGATGTATTCCAGGAAAGGTTAATATTAATTAATTAAGTTAGTGAAATTTAATAATATGAAATAATAATATAAGAAGAAGAAATAATTATGTGAGATGAATAATTATTTTTAAAAATTGTATTATTTTTATTAAATTTAGTGTTGGTTCATTTAATAATAATTATTATTTGAATCATAAAAAAAATTCAATTATAAACTAATTTAAAAGACAAATAATAATTATATTAAATATCATTTAATTATTAAATAAATATATAATTAGAGATAAATTATAATGTATTTATAATATATAAAAAAATTTGGAAAAAATGTCCAATTCTTTTATTCTTAAATAAAATAATGATTTTCAAATGTATAATCTAACTCATATTAAAGATTTTTTAACAAATTTCAAATAAAATTTTAATTTTTAAACATTTTAAAATTCATAAAATTTATTTTTTTTGACTATTTGAATTGATTTTAATTTTATTATTATATCAACACTTTAATATAAGGAGGGGAAGATTTTAAATAATATCTAAATAAATTTAATATTTTAAAATAAATTTTTTAAATTTATATTATCATAATCATTTTGAGTATATTTAATATAATTATTCAAATACAAAATTATCATATTCTGTTTAGAATGAATGATTTGAATAACACAATAATAAAAGAAAGAAAATAAAATATTCTTTTAAATTTCATATATTAATTTGAAATAAACATTAATTAATATTTTATTTAAAATCAACAAAGTTTATAATTATAAAACCAGTTTTTTATATTATTTTATATTTTTCTATTACAAAAATAATATATAAAAAAATTTGTATTACAATCAATTATTATTTAATCTTTAAAAAAAACATTTAAAAATTGTAAAATCAAAATATATATGAATACAAAATTATTTTTTGTTTTTTTCCAAATATTCCTTTTTCATTTAATTATTTGTCAAAATAATTTAGTGGAATATGAATATCTTACTTTTGACGAAGCAGTAAATGAAATTAATAAATATTATCAATATAATAAAACAGATTATGAAAATATAATTTCTAATTTAATAAAACTATTTGAAAAAAGATATATTTATTTAGATATTGCTATTTATTAAAATTAAAAGATGGACATGTACAAATTCTTTATAAGAAAATTTATACATTACAATATATTGGACCTATAGAATATTATGTTGAATCAAATGAAGATGAGAATTATTTATTTGTAAAAAGACATGAATATAATTCAAAATTTTTTAATGATGAAGATTTAAAAATATTAGATCAAAATTTTAAAAATCCAATTAAAAGTATTAATAATAAAGATCCATTTGATTATATTCAAACATTTGGAGAAATTGAGTTATTTAAATCTGAACATGCAGTATTTTCAATAAATTTAGGAAGATTGTCAAACAGAGGAAGATTTGATATATATCCTTTTACTAAAGAACAATTAACAAATATCACAATAACATTTATGAATAATCATATTTTTAATTTTGATTATAAAATATTAAGAGTTACTAATATGATTGAAGAATTTGAACAATTTTTTAAAGAAATTATTTCTAACTATAATCCAAATAATATTATTTATCCAACAATTTTTGATATTGAAATAGAATTTATAAAAAGAAAAAATAAATTAAGATTTTTACAAAAAGATTTTTGGGATTACAATTATGATGGAAAAATAAAATGTAAAATAGATAACGAAAATGAAGTTAATGTAATTTATCAAAATACTTTTTCTTTTGATAAATTATCAGAAGATTTTCATAAAATAATAGGAAATAAATTATTACAAAATGAATATCCTATAATATTAATTGAAGATTTAAATGGAGGAGGAACACTAAATTATGTTTTTGAAATGCTCAATATACTTAATCCATTTTTAATACTTAATAGTTATAATATAGCAAGTAAAATAGAAAATATAAATCAAAAAAACAAAGAAACTGAAATTGATATTTATAAAAATAATATTACACATAATAGAACTAAAATAGATAAACGTACTTATCCTAAATATAATAATTTCTTTTATAGAAAAAAAAGAAAACCAAATGAAATTATTGTATTTACTGATGGTTTTTCATATAGTGCAACTAGTATGTTAATAAAAAATTTACAAGAATCAGGAAATGCTATTATTGTTGGTTATAATGGTAATCCTTCTAAAAAAAAAAAAATGATAAATTTGATGCTAGTCAATCACCATTGCCAGTGAGAAGATTTTCAGATGA
>JAEEGK010020913.1_pt1 | contig 13865 bp, 6 predicted proteins | sample 8958771 | NCBI WGS metagenome assembly JAEEGK01 (sample SAMN16246547, study PRJNA631951) | gut metagenome | biome: gut microbiome; feature: rumen; material: SC-attached | host: Bos | place: Iran: Karaj | collected 2018-10 | reverse complement strand
CAAGATGAGATATCCCCTCCTTCAAGGAGATAAGATCCCTTAAAGACGATAAGGTAGATAGGTTCAAGGTGTAAGTGTGGTAACACATTCAGCTGATGAATACTAATAGATCGAAGGTTTATTCTAAGAAGATGTTTAGCGTAAGGATACTAAGTCTTACTGTATGAAGTTTTGAGGTTGCTATAAGATTGTTAGCAAGCATCTAGCTTGCTCTTTTTTCTTAAATACCTATTTGGGGGCGTAGCTCAGTTGGGAGAGCACCTGCCTTGCAAGCAGGGGGTCAAGAGTTCGAATCTCTCCGTCTCCACTAAAGTTCTTGCAGATTTAGCAAGAACTTTTTCTATGTAAAAACGTATTTTTAATCTTGAAAAAAAGGTGAAAAAAACGTGAATTTAGTATTGAAAGCGACTTATTATTATGTTATTATTTACAAGTCGCGTGGGTGAAGGACTTAAATCAATTTTAGGTTTTTCGCTTACGATCTAGGGGATTGGTCAAATGGTATGATAGGGGTCTCCAAAACCTTTGGTGGGAGTTCGATTCTCTCATCCCCTGTTTCAAGATAGCTGTAAATCAATGTGATTTACAGCTATTTTTTTATCCATTTCATTGAATAAGAAAAAAGTGAGTGCTATAATATTTATAAATATTCAGACAATTCTGTAATATACGTATGTAATTCTTACGATTAACTGGGGGAAAAGGAGAAAGTTTATGCTAGCTACATTAGTACCACTTTTTTACGAGGACATGTCAGTAGCGTCATATTGCTTATATGCGCAGAAGGAGAATTTGTACGAGCATCCACATTTACTTGGGGCAGGAAAGTATGATGGTGCTGGTTCAATCGTCGGAATAGAAGTTTTTGATAGCGTCTCAGAGGATGATTTGGTTGCAAATTGCAGCATAATGATTCCAATTAACAATATTTCTTTATTTTCTAATATTGAACAGCAATTAACAGGATTCAAAGGAAGAATCATTCTGTTAGTTGATCAGTCAATCAAACCTGAAGATTCCTATGCAAAGAGATTATCAGATTTAAAGAGTAAGGGATTTAAACTGGCAATTAAGGACTTGCCTCTTGCTAGTGTGCCTGAGTTTAAGGATATTCTTAAAGATTTTGATTTGTTCCTGGTAAACAGTGATACTGGGGATGTAATTAAGCAGGGCAAGGAGTTTAAAAAGCTTTTACCAAATATAGATTACTGCGCAGAGAATCTTCACACAAGAGAAGAGTTTGAACAGGCCAAGGAATCTGGCTTATTTAAGATATTTGAGGGCACTTTCTTTAGAGTTCCAATAAATACTAGAGATACAGAGGTTACACCTATCAAGATTAATTACATGAAGCTTATGAACGTCATCAATCAAAAGGATTTTGATTTGGAGGATGTAGCAGAAGTAATTGGTGTAGACCCAGCTCTTTCAATTGAGTTGCTTAAGATTGCAAACAAGCTTACTTTAAATTCAAATATTAGATCTATTCAACAGGCCACAGCTCTTTTGGGACAAAAGGAGCTTAGAAGATGGCTTAATACCACGCTTTTAAATGGCCTTGCTGCCAACAAGCCAAATGAGATTACAAGGCGTTCTCTTTTGAGGGCTAGATTTGCCGAGAATCTTGCACCGGCCTTTGACTATGCTATGCGAAAGGATGAGCTTTTCCTTATGGGATTGTTCTCGCTGCTTAATCTTATTTTGGATATGCCAATGGAGGAGGCTTTAGAGCAGGTTGGTATCAGTAATGAGATAAAGCGAGCTCTTGTTAATGATGAGGGTATCTTTTCTCCTCAGCTGGACTTTTTGCTTAGCTACGAGTCTGGTGATTGGCAGGAGGTATCTAGACTTATGGTGCTTCATGATATAGAAATGCACGAGGTTTACGATGCCTATATAGAGGCTCTTAAGTGGTACAAGAGTATGTTTATCAAATAATTATTAGTAAATAGTGAGTGTTATTATCCCCTGTATTCTTATATACAGGGGATTGTTTTGAAATAAATACAATAAAATTTCGATTTAACTTCTTTTCGCGGGATTTTCACACATTTTTACCCCAAAATGGAAACTATCTAGATGTTGAGGTCGTATAAAGCCTATAAAATCAATATATTGTGGAAACTAAAACCACACTTTTTAAAATATCAGTAAAAAGACATGTGTGGAAAATTTGAACAAATTGTGTCCTCGCTGGCAAGAAATGCCATGAAACTGGCAATATTGCCGTTGACACAATTGGAAATAGATGTTATAAAGTATCAGAATAGTTCTAATAGTAGTTTGAATTTTATAGGAGTTATTATAAAGATGTTTAAAATAAGATTAGAGAACACTAAGGAGGCGGAAGAATTTGTCCGTGCTGCATCACAGTGTGGCGGAGATGTTGATCTTCACAGTGGTGTTGTTTATATCGATGGCAAATCACTTCTTGGCGTCCTTGCAATGGGTATCAAGAGAGATATGTTTGTATCACTCAACAACCCAGCAGACATTAATTTAAAAAATGAAATTGAAAAGTTTGTTGTTGCTTAAACAATAACTAAACCTGTGAGTTAGCTCACAGGTTTTTTTCATGTAAAGGGTAATGTGTTATTTTTAAAAATAGCTAAAAATGAGTTTTCTATATAGATTTTTTACTATAGAATAGATATCAGAAATATATAATATTGGTTGAATAAGAATGAAGGTTGGCAAGTTAGTTACTCCAGAGGGAGAGAAAGCACAAATAAATATTTCCGTTAGAAACCTGGTGGAGTTTTTGCTTCGAGAGGGTGACATTGATGACCGCAAAGGCTCTGTTGACCCATTTGAAGCCATGCAGGAGGGAAGCAGGATTCATAGAAAGATTCAAAGTTCTATGGGTCCTTTTTATCGTGCCGAGGTACCTTTAAAATATCAAATGGAATATGAGGATTATATCCTTGGAATAGAGGGCAGGGCAGATGGCGTTGTTCTTGAGATGGACGAGGATGGAACAGTCTGGTCTGCAACAGTTGATGAGATTAAAGGCATGTACATGGATGTGATGACATTTGAAAAGCCGGTGCTTGTTCATGAGGCCCAGGCCAAATGTTATGCTTACATTATTGCCACCGAGTATCAGCTTCCAGAGGTGGAGGTTCAGATGACCTATGTGAGCCTGGAGACTGAAGAGATTAAATATTTTAACCAAATCTATAGCTATGATGAGATAGAGGAATGGTTTCTTACTATTGTAGGAATATTTAAAAAATGGACTGATTTTCAGTATTATCACAAGCTGGAATTGTTGGAGTCTGTTCAGGGCCTGGAGTTCCCATACGAATACAGGGATGGGCAAAAGAAACTGGTTTCAGATGTATACAGAAGCATCTATCGCAGGAAGATATTGTTTATGCAGGCACCTACCGGTACAGGTAAGACAATTGCAAATGTATTTCCGGCGGTGATGGCTTTGGGACAGAATCTGGCAGAGAGAGTATTTTATCTGACAGCCAAGACTGCTACAGCTTATGCTGCAAGGGATGCTTACAAGCTTCTTGTGGAAGAAGGTTACGAGGGCAAGACCATCATGCTGACTGCTAAGGAAAAGCTGTGTTTATGTGATGAGACGGACTGCAATCCTGATAACTGTCCATATGCGAGAGGTCATTTTGATAGAATAAATGACGCTATCTACGAGGTCATAACCAAGGAAAGTGTAATCACAAGAGATGTGCTTTTAGAGTACGCCCAGGAATTTGTGGTATGCCCATTTGAGCTTGCCCTTGATGTAAGCACCTGGTGCGAGGGGATTATCTGCGACTACAATTATGTTTTTGACCCTAATGTTTATTTGAAGCGCTTTTTTGCTGAGGCAAGAGGTGGAGAGCATATCTTCCTTATAGATGAGGCCCACAACATGGTTGATAGAGCAAGGGAAATGTACTCAGAGACCCTTATAAAAGAAGAGATTCTTTCTATTAAAAGATACGCCAAGCCTGTCAGCAAGAAGCTTGTTAATGCATTGGAAAAATGCAATCGCATAATGCTTGAGTATAAGAGGGAGTGTGACGGTGATATTACCGTTCTTCCTGATATAGATATGCTCCTTACAGCCTGCGACAATTTGCAGATGATTTTTGAGCAGCTGTTTAAGAAAGAAATAAAGTTTGGAATCTATCAGGATGAGGTACTGGACTTCTATTTTAGACTTAGAAACTTTACAGCCTTAGCATATCAGCAGGACAGTGACCACTACAGGATATATTGCGACTTTGATGAAGATAAGAATTTTAATCTTCATTTATACTGTGTCGACCCATCGGCCCAGCTGCAGGATAGACTAAAGATGGCAAGGGCCACAGTTTACTTTTCTGCAACATTACTTCCTATTGATTATTACAAGGATTTGTTGTGTGATATCACAGACGTATATGCGATATATGTGGACTCAGTTTTTGATCAGAAGAACAGGCTGCTTATGCTTGGGACAGATGTCACAAGTAAATACACAAGAAGAAGTGACGATGAGTACGCCAAGTTTGCAAGCTATATTTACAATATCGTAAAGGCTAAAAAGGGCAACTATATGGTGTTCGGGCCTTCATATAAGTTTCTGGAGGACATAAAGGCTAAGTTCATAGAGCTTGTGGGTGTAGATTCAGTTATTGACAAAGCAAACACCATGGAAAATCCTTTCTCAGAGAATCCATTTGTAGAAAATGGGACAGAGCAGCCGGGAAATACTCATTTAGGAAACGAGACAGAACGATTAGAAAACAACTCGAAGAATCCTGAAAACATATTTATTGATGAAGCAAGCAAGATAGAAATAATTACCCAGCAGCAGAACATGACAGAGCAGGAGCGAGAGGAATTCCTGGTGGAATTTGAAAAGAAAAATGATAAGTCCATGGTGGCATTTTGCACACTGGGAGGAATCTTCTCTGAAGGGATAGATTTGGTTGGCGGAAAGCTCATCGGTGTAATTGTTCTTGGGGCTGGTTTGCCTCAGGTTGGAAACCAGAGAAAGCTCATGTCAGACTTCTTTGATGAAAATGGAAAGAATGGCTTTGAATATGCCTACCTTTATCCTGGAATGAACAAGGTTATTCAGGCGGCGGGCCGACTTATCAGAACCAAGGATGACGTGGGTGTTATAGCATTATTAGATGAGAGATTTAGGTTTTCAAGCTACAGAAAAACCTTTCCAAGAGAATGGAACGATGCGGCCTTTACAACAATCGACAATCTTTCGTTAAAATTAACAAATTTCTGGGCTAAAAACACCTGAAAAATTATTAGGAGTTGTGAATAAGTTGTGTTATACTTTTTGTGACTGTGGGGAAAAATCTAGGCCTTGGTTTTACGGCAAGTATTTCATGCGGACTATAGCCTGGATTTCACTAGTTACTAAGTAAATATCACGGAGGTGTAAAGTGGGCAAAGTAAGAAGAGTTTACGTCGAGAAAAAACCACAATATGCAGTATCAGCCAAGTCACTGTTTTCCGAAATCGGAAGCTACTTAGGCATCAAGGATGTTACAGGAGTTAGAGTCTTGATACGTTATGACGTTCAGGATGTATCTGACGATGTTTTTAAGAAAGCAGTTAAGACAGTGTTCTCTGAACCGCCTGTTGATGATGTTTACGAAGAGACATTTGACTACAATGGTCGTGTTTTCTCTGTTGAGTTTTTGCCAGGTCAGTTTGACCAGCGTGCAGATTCTGCAGAGCAGTGTCTCAAGCTTTTAAATGAAAATGAAAACCCAACAATTCACACAGCAACTACCTATGTTATTGAGGGTAGCATTACTGACGACGAATTCGATGCTATAAAGTCGCATTGCATTAATCCTGTTGATTCTAGAGAGACTTCACTTGATAAGCCAGAGTCTCTATCTGATAATTTCCAAGAGCCAGATGACGTCAAGACTTTTGACGGTTTCATTTCTATGGCTGAAAAAGATTTACACGATTTATATGATTCCTTAAATTTGGCTATGACCTTTAAGGATTTCCTTCATATTCAAAACTATTTCTCCAAAGATGAGCATAGAGATCCAACTGTTACAGAAATCAGAGTATTAGATACTTACTGGTCTGATCACTGTAGACATACAACATTCTCTACCGAACTTAAAAACGTTACCATTGAGGATGGCTTCTATAAGGCGCCAATCCAGGAAACTTTTGATGACTATCTTGATAATTTCAAGATTCTCTACAAGGACAGAGATGACAAGTTCGTATGCCTTATGGACCTTGCACTTCTTGCTATGAAGCGTCTTAAGGCTGATGGCAAGCTTGCTGATCAGGAGGAGTCAGACGAGATTAACGCTTGTTCAATCGTAGTACCTATCAATGTAGATGGCACAGAGGAAGAGTGGCTCATCAACTTCAAGAACGAGACCCACAACCATCCTACAGAGATTGAGCCATTTGGTGGTGCTGCTACATGTCTTGGTGGAGCAATCCGTGATCCACTTTCAGGACGTACTTATGTATATCAGGCAATGCGTGTTACTGGTGCAGCAGACCCTACAGTATCAGTTAAGGATACTATGGACGGAAAGCTTCCTCAGAAGAAGCTTGTTCGTGAGGCTGCCCATGGATATAGCTCTTATGGTAACCAGATTGGTCTTGCAACTGGCTACGTTAAAGAGATTTATCACCCAGATTACGTTGCAAAGCGTATGGAAATCGGTGCTGTTATGGGTGCAGCTCCAAGACGTGCTGTTCAGAGACTTAACTCTGATCCAGGAGACAAAATCATCCTTTTAGGTGGACGTACAGGCCGTGACGGTATCGGCGGTGCTACAGGTTCTTCAAAGGCACACAACACTGAGTCAACAGCAGTTTGTGGTGCTGAGGTTCAGAAGGGTAACCCACCTACAGAGAGAAAGATTCAAAGACTCTTCCGTCGCGAAGAGGTTTCATACATCATTAAAAAGTGTAACGACTTTGGTGCCGGCGGTGTTTCAGTTGCCATCGGTGAGCTTGCTCCAGGTCTTGTTGTAAACCTTGACCTTGTTCCAAAGAAGTATGCAGGTCTTGATGGTACAGAGCTTGCTATTTCAGAGTCTCAGGAGCGTATGGCAGTAGTTGTTGCTCCAGCAGATGTCAACAAATTCCTTCAGTATGCAGCTGAGGAAAACCTTGAGGCAATTGAGGTTGCTGAGGTTACTAAGGAGCCACGTCTTGTACTCAACTGGAGAGGCAAGGAAATCGTTAACCTTTCTCGTGCATTCCTTGATACAAACGGAGCACACCAGGAGACAGATGTATATGTTGAGCTTCCAAGCAATGAGGATAAGTTCATTGACAAGATTGGTATAGATAAGGTTGCTCAGGATGTTGCAAATGGCGATTTCAGAGCAGCATGGTTAGATTCACTTGCAGACCTTAACGAGTGTTCTCAGAAGGGGCTTGTAGAGATGTTTGATGGCTCAATCGGAGCAGCATCAACACTTATGCCTTTCGGTGGTAAGTACCAGCTTACAGAGACACAGGCAATGGTTGCCAAGGTGCCAGTTGCTGATGGCAATACAGATGCTGTTACAATGATGTCTTATGGATTTAATCCATACCTTAGTTCATGGTCACCATACCACGGTGCACAGTTTGCAGTGTTAGAGTCTGTATCACGCATCGTTGCAACAGGTGGTGATTACAAGAAGATTAGATTTACATTCCAGGAGTACTTCCGCAGAATGAGCGAGGATCCAAAACGTTGGAGCCAGCCATTTGCAGCACTCCTTGGTGCATACAAGGCTCAGATGGAGTTTGAGCTTCCATCTATCGGTGGTAAGGATTCAATGTCAGGTACATTCAACGAAATCGATGTACCACCTACACTTGTTTCCTTTGCAGTAGATGTTGCAAAGCAGGGCGATATTGTTACACCAGAGCTTAAGCAGGCTGGTGATAAGCTTTACGTCATCAGAATACTTAGAGATGGTTACGATCAGCCAAACTACGATCAGGCTAAGGCAGTTTATGCAGCTGTTCGCCACATGGTAGAAAACGGCAACATCAAGGCAGCATATGCATTAGATGCCAACGGCTTGGTCCCAGCTGTTTCCAAGATGGCATTTGGTAACAAGCTTGGTGTTAAGATTATTGATGACTTCTCAGCAAAGACATTATTTGGATTCTCAGTGGGCGATTTAGTTCTCGAGGTTTCTGAAGATGCTGAGCTTGCACTTAGCACAGAGCTTGCTAAGAGAGGTATCTCAGACTGCGGATACGAGGTCGGTCAGGTTACAGGCGATGCAACATTTAGCTACAGAGATGTCAAGATTTCTGTTGATGAGGCTATTGCAGCCTGGACAGGCACACTTGAAAAGGTATTCAAGACTCGCAGCCACGAGGATAAGTCTCTTGTTAAGACAGATGTTTACTCAGCTAAGTCATTCTATGTTTGCAAAAACAAGATTGCTAAGCCTAGAGTATTTATACCGGTATTCCCAGGTACCAACTGTGAATACGATTCAGCTAAGGCCTTTGAAAAGGCTGGCGCTATCACAAATGTTAAGGTATTCAAGAACCAGACAGCAGAGGATATCAGAGAATCAGTAGACGAGTTCTCAAGAGCAATTGCGCAGTCACAGATTGTTATGTTCCCAGGTGGATTCTCAGCTGGTGATGAGCCTGAGGGTTCAGCAAAGTTCTTTGCTACAGCATTTAGAAATGAAAAGATGAAGGAAGCAATCCAGGGACTTCTCGATAACAGAGACGGTCTTATGCTTGGTATTTGTAATGGTTTCCAGGCTCTCATCAAGCTTGGGCTTGTACCATTCGGTGAGATTCATACTCAGAAAGAGGATGCTCCTACACTTACATACAATACAATCGGACGTCATATTTCTAAGATGGCTTACACAAAGGTTGTCAGCAACAAGTCACCATGGCTTGCTGGTGCACGACTTGGAGAAACATATTGTTCTCCAGCTTCTCACGGTGAGGGACGTTTTGTTGCTCCAGAGGAGTGGATTAAGAAGCTATTTGAAAATGGACAGGTGGCTACTCAGTACGTTGATGAAAAGGGCAATCCAACAATGGATGAAGAGTGGAACATCAATGGCAGCTACTATGCTATCGAGGGTATTACAAGCCCAGATGGTAGAGTCCTTGGTAAGATGGCTCATGCAGAGCGTATCGGAGATGGCGTTGCATTAAACATCTACGGACAGCAGGATCTCAAGATATTTGAGTCTGGCGTAGCTTACTTCCGCTAAAACAAACTCCAAGGTACCTTCTCTACCTTGGAGTTTTAATAAAAAGAATTAGTAAAAGGATAGAAAAGAGGAAAGATGAAAGCATTTTTGATTTTGGAAGATGGGACAGTATTTGAAGGCACAAGCATCGGCTCAACAAGAGAAGTAGTCAGCGAAATAGTATTTAACACTTCGATGACAGGCTACCTCGAGGTACTTACAGATCCTTCTTATGCTGGACAGGCAGTGTGTATGACCTATCCACTGATTGGCAACTATGGTATTACTCCGGATATGGAAAGCGGCAAACCTTGGCCAGACGGATTTATTGTTAGGGAATTAAGTCGTATTCCTTCAAACTTCCGCTGTGAGGGTACAATCCAGGATTTCCTTGTAGAGCATGACATTCCTGGTATTGCTGGCATTGATACAAGAGCACTTACCAAGATTCTCCGTGAAAAGGGAACTATGAACGGTATGATTACCACCAACGAGAATTACAACTTTGATGAGATTGCGCCAAAGCTTAAGGCTTATGTTACAGGCGATGTTGTATCAAAGGTTACATGCTCAGAAAATTGCGTTCTTCCAGGTACTGGCAAGAAGGTTGCACTTTTAGATTTTGGTGCAAAGAAAAATATTGCAAAATCCTTAAATGATAGAGGTTGTGAGGTTACAATTTTCCCGGCTCACACAAAGGCAGAAGACATCCTTAAGACAAATCCAGACGGAATTATGCTTTCAAACGGACCTGGAGATCCAAAGGATTGCGGCCCAATAATAGAAGAAATTAAAAAGCTTTATAACAGCGACACACCAATCTTTGCAATTTGCCTTGGACATCAGCTCATGGCTCTTGCAAATGGTGCAGATACACACAAGATGAAGTATGGACACAGAGGTGGAAACCATCCGGTTAAGGACCTTGAGACAGGACGTGTTTATATCTCATCTCAGAACCACGGCTATGTGGTAGATACAGATAAGCTTGACCCTAAGGTTGCTACACCAGCATTTGTCAATGTAAATGACGGTACCAACGAGGGCCTTAAGTATACTGGCAAAAACATCTTTACTGTTCAGTTCCATCCTGAGGCATGCCCAGGACCACAGGACAGTGGATACTTATTTGATAGATTTATTAAGATGATGGGAGGAGAGCAGTAATGCCAAAGAGAAGTGACATTAAAAAGGTAATGGTGATTGGCTCTGGTCCTATCGTCATCGGACAGGCAGCTGAGTTTGACTATGCAGGTACACAGGCTTGCCGTTCACTTAAAGAAGAAGGCATGGAGGTTTGTCTTGTAAACTCAAACCCTGCCACAATCATGACAGACAAAGAAATCGCTGATCAGGTTTATATCGAGCCTCTTACAGTTGATGTATTAAAGCAGATTATTATCAAGGAAAAGCCAGACTCACTTCTTCCAACACTTGGTGGTCAGGCAGGTCTTAACCTTGGTATGGAGCTTGCTGAGTCAGGCTTTTTAGCAGAGCAGGGCGTCAAGCTCATCGGTACTACAGCAGAGACAATCTTTAGAGCAGAGGATAGACAGGCATTTAAGGACACAATGGAAAAGCTTGGTGAGCCTGTGGCAGCATCTCTTGTTGTTAACACAGTAGAAGACGGTATCAAGTTTACTAATACAATCGGCTATCCGGTTGTACTTCGTCCAGCATACACACTTGGTGGTTCCGGTGGTGGTATCGCTCACAACGAGGCAGAGCTTGTAGAGATTCTTACAAATGGTCTTAGACTTTCTCGTGTACACGAGGTTCTTGTTGAGCGTTGCATTGCAGGCTGGAAGGAAATTGAGTACGAGGTTATGCGAGATGCTGCAGGCAACTGCATCACAGTATGTAACATGGAAAACATTGACCCGGTGGGCGTACATACAGGTGATTCAATCGTAGTAGCACCATCACAGACACTTGGTGACAAGGAGTATCAGATGCTTCGTACATCAGCTCTTCGTATTATCGATGAGCTTGGTATTACAGGTGGATGTAACGTTCAGTACGCTCTTCATCCAGAGAGCTTTGAGTACTGCGTAATCGAGGTTAACCCTCGAGTGTCCCGTTCATCAGCACTTGCTTCAAAGGCAACAGGTTACCCAATCGCAAAGGTTGCAGCCAAGATTGCCCTTGGTTACACATTGGATGAGATTCCAAATGCAATTACTAAAAAGACATTTGCAAGTTTTGAGCCAATGCTTGACTACTGCGTAGTTAAGATTCCAAGACTTCCATTTGATAAGTTCATTACAGCCCAGAGAAAGCTTACAACTCAGATGAAGGCTACTGGTGAAGTAATGTCTATTTGCAACAACTTTGAGGGTGCCCTTATGAAGGCCATCCGTTCATTGGAGCAGCATGTAGATTCACTTATGAGCTACGATTTCTGCGACATGACAGATGAGGAGCTTGATGAAGCACTTACAGTTGTTGACGACAGAAGAATTTACTGTATCGCAGAGGCGCTTCGCAGAGGAGTTTCCTACGAGAAGATTCACGATATTACTCAGATTGATATCTGGTTCATCGACAAGATTAAAATCCTTGTTGAGATGGAGCAGCGCCTTGCAAATGAGGAGCTTACAGTAGAGCTTCTTAAGGAGGCAAAGAGAATAGAGTTCCCAGACAATGTTATCGCTGAGCTTAACGGAAAGCTTACTGAGGAGCAGGTACGTAAGATGCGTTACGATAATGGCATCATTGCAGCATACAAGATGGTTGATACCTGTGCAGCAGAGTTTGACGCTATGACTCCTTACTACTACAGCGTATATGGCAGCGAAAATGAGGCAGTTGAGACAAAGGACCGCAAGAAGGTACTTGTACTTGGTTCTGGTCCTATCCGTATCGGACAGGGTGTTGAGTTTGACTACTGTTCAGTTCACGCCACATGGGCATTTGCTAAAGAGGGATGGGAGACTGTCATCGTAAACAACAACCCGGAGACAGTTTCTACTGACTTTGATATAGCTGATAAGCTCTACTTCGAGCCTCTTACAAACGAGGATGTAGAGTCAATCGTTAACCTTGAAAAGCCAGACGGAGCCATTGTACAGTTCGGTGGCCAGACAGCTATCAAGCTTACAGAGCACCTTATGAAAATCGGTGTGCCAATCCTTGGTACAAAGGCAGAGGATGTAGATGCAGCAGAGGATAGAGAGCTCTTTGACAAGATTCTTGAGCAGACACAGATTCCTCGTGCAGCTGGTGGCACAGTATTTACAGCAGAAGAGGCAAAGGCTGTTGCCAACAGACTTGGATATCCAGTGCTTGTACGTCCTTCATACGTACTTGGTGGTCAGGGTATGCAGATTGCCTTTAACGATGAAGAAATCGAAAAGTTCATGGATATAATCAATCAGATAGCTCAGGATCATCCAATCCTTGTAGATAAGTACTTACAGGGTAAGGAAATCGAGGTTGATGCTATCTGTGATGGTGAGAATATCCTTATTCCTGGTATCATGGAGCATATTGAGCGTACAGGTATCCACTCTGGAGACAGTATATCAGTATATCCTGCTCACACAATCAGCCAGGATATCAAGGACAAGATTGTAGATTACACTGAGCGTCTTGCCAAGGCACTTCACGTACTTGGTATGATTAATATTCAGTTTATAGCAATGGATGGAGAGGTATACGTAATCGAGGTTAATCCACGAAGCTCACGTACAGTTCCATACATCAGCAAGGTTACAGGTATTCCAATCGTAGACCTGGCAGCAAAGGCTATTCTTGGTCACAAGATTACAGACATGGGATACAAGCCAGGATTACAGCCAGAGGCTGATTATATCGCTATCAAGATGCCAGTATTCTCATTCGAGAAGCTTCGCGGTGCCGAGATTAGCTTGGGACCAGAGATGAAGTCTACTGGTGAGTGTTTAGGTATCGCCAAGACCTTTGAGGAAGCCCTTTACAAGGCATTCCTTGGTGCAGGAGTTATCCTTCCAAAGCACAAGCAGATGATTATCACTGTAAAGGATAAGGACAAGCCTGAGGCACTTGAGGTAGCCAAGAGATTTGAGAAGCTTGGATACAAGATTTATGCTACACGTTCTACTGCTAAATATCTGCAGGATGGCGGAGTAGATGCACTTAGAGTAAACAAGATTACTCAGGAATCTCCAAATGTAATGGATCTTATCCTTGGTCACAAGATTGACCTTGTAATTGATACACCTACACAGGGACACGGCGACAAGACTCGTGACGGATTCCTTATCCGTAGAAATGCCATCGAGACAGGTATCAACTGTATCACAGCTATGGATACTGCAGTTGCACTAGCAACATCTCTTGAGTCCGCAACAACAGAGTACACACTTGTAGATGTAGCCACAATTTAATAATTGATACTTAATGTAGAGCTTTACTTTGAGATGCTCCAAATGTTGAACTGATAGTTTGATATTTGGGTAGCACTTCTCTAGGTAGAGCTCTATTTTTGCGCCTTTTTCCAGGAAGGAAAAAATTGAAACAAATATTTTTCCAAAAAGGATATTGACTTATTATACCTATCGTAGTATATTTTACTTCGTTAGATGAAATACTACGGCTAGCGTAGCACGAACAACATAGTACTACAGATGAAATAAAGGAGGAAATTATGGATAATGCAGTAGCTATGACGGGTGTTAGACCAAAAAGTAAAGTCACTGGCTT
>JAEEGK010020909.1_pt1 | contig 13867 bp, 9 predicted proteins | sample 8958771 | NCBI WGS metagenome assembly JAEEGK01 (sample SAMN16246547, study PRJNA631951) | gut metagenome | biome: gut microbiome; feature: rumen; material: SC-attached | host: Bos | place: Iran: Karaj | collected 2018-10 | reverse complement strand
TCCGCATAGCCGGAAACTCAATTTCATGCTCATTTCATCGGTTATTTCAGCAAAAGATGATGAAAACCGGCCAAGTTTGATATTAGCTCTTTTGCTCTTAGGATTGAAATACCAGCACAGGAAGATTGTGTCTTCGTGTCTTGCTGGGCGTTTTTCTGTCGTCCTAAGAGCAGGTTCTTGGCCGGACCTTCATCATCGCGTATGGGGAAGCGTCCGGCTTTTTTTGTGCCCAGATGGCGAGCCTTAACGCTTTTTCCACTATTCAAATCCTCTATTTTGAATATGTAATATCAAGCTTAAACAATATCAGATTTTTTATTTCAATCTAACGAACCAAACCATATTTGGAGGAAACAGTATGAAGAAATATCTTTTCGGAAAAACTCTGGCAGTCATGCTTTGCTTCCTGACTCTGTTAATGGGAATGCCGATGCAGTTTTTTGCACAGACTTCCACGCTGCAAACGCGAAAGGATACTGCCACCGATTTTAACAATTTTATCTCGTCCTGCACTCTAGAAGAGCGTATCCTTTTGATGCAAGCATTAGGGGGATTGGACGATGAGGATTTGGAAGACAGTTACTTCGGTTCTCTCAAGGGACTTGATCCTCTTAGCAGCTATGCAAAAAAGAAGAAAGATGCAAGTGCGACAAAACCGTTAAAGCCGGAAACTTTTAATGATGTTGCACCGGAAACAGTTATAGATGCGATTGCAAAGGATTATTTGAAAACGGACATTGTTTCAAGAGAAAAAATATGTAAAGAGTTAAGAGGCAAAATACATTTTTCCGGAATCCATTTGTTCTACAGCTCGGATAATATAGACTACCATGAAGATGTCGTTCAATGGGTAGCAGGAAAACACGATATAGAAAAAACCCAAATAAAAACACTCAGCACATTCGAACTGGAACGTAAAATCGTTGAAATGTACTTTGCGGAGATTTGGGATCAATTAACGGAAGAACAAAGAAAAGAACTTCTTTCAAAAATAGAAAGCGAAACAAACTCTATTTTTACCCATAAAGCTGCAATAGCTGGAATGACTGGGGCAGCAGCCATTGGTGCGTTGAGTACCACTGTAGCGTTTACAGGTTTTGCTTTTTATACTACAATGTCAACCGTTATTGCGACGGTAGGTGCCTGGGTGGGCGTAACCCTTCCTTTTGTCGTTTATACGACATCTTCCTCAGCTGTGTCTGCTTTGGCCGGACCTCCCGGCTGGATCATTGCGGGTGTCCTCTTGGCTGCAGGAACCGGAGTCGCTTTGTGCTGGCCGGAATCTGACCCGGTAACAAAGTTTGTCATGGTCGTTCATTCCATAAAAGTATCCCGTTTGAAATCATTCGATTTGGAAAAAAGCTCGTCTGGGCAAAACAACCAGTACAATCAGAGCAGTTCAAGCTCATATGGGCAAAACAATCAGTACGGGCAGAACATGTACGGGCAACCATATATGCAAAACTATCCGAACTATATGCAACCGCAGTTCCAGTTCAACATGGGAAATGGATATAATGCCGCAAGGAATGAGGCAGCAGCATTGACCCGGGCCGCAACACAAGGCAATGTGGAAGCTATGCTCAATCTCGGATATTGTTATTATTACGGTCAAGGCGTAGCACAAAGTTATTCTAACGCCATCACATGTTGGGCTCAGGCGGCACAACGAGGCAGCACGGAAGCACAATATATCCTCGGGAAATGCTATTATAATGGGGATGCAGTGAGCCGGAATTATACCGAAGCAGTACGTTATTTCCAAATGGCCGCCAATCAGGGACACACGGAAGCGCAGTCCGCTCTGGGCGTCTGCTACTACTATGGCCAAGGAGTGACCAGAAACATGTATGAAGCAAGACGGTGGCTCAGCATGGCGGCGAACAAAGGAGATGCGATTGCACGTCAATACCTGAACAGTATTCGCTAATGAAAAAAGCGTTCGGACAATAAGTCTGAACAATAAGACAACAGGCTATGAAAAAACACCTCCGGCCTGAAAAAGTCGGAGGTGTGTTGTTTATTCTTGGGGAAAGAGCTTGCCGCTTCGCTGGGGGCGCACTTTCGTGCGCCTCGGTAAGCTCGCTTGTGCTCGACTGATTAATTGACCGCGAGGCGCGTTAGGCAAAGGGAAAATGCGAGTGAATGTCCTGGCGGGTCGTCCGGGCGGGTTTGAGCTCAGTGCGGGATATACAGGTAAAAGACCCACTCGATGACGTCGCGGACATCGCTCACGTCGTCGAACGAGTAGATCGGGAACCCGTTGCCGTTTCCGTTCGGGTAGAACAGGACCATCCGGCCGCGCTTCTCGAAATACCATTCCGGCATGCCGTTGCCGTTGCCGTTCGGATAGACTTCGACGGCGTTCGAGCCGCGGAACTTGAAGTAGAAGGTCGGCATGCCGTTGCCGTTCCCGTTCGGGTAAAACTCGACGCCCCGGCTGCCGTATTTGAAGTAGTTGTACGGCATGCCGTTCAGCCCTGGCTGGGCGTAGACTTCGGTGCAGCGGTCCGTCTTCCGCATGGACCACTCGTGGATGCCGTTGCAGTTCCCGTTGTTGTACATCTTGCGCATGGTGCCGCTGATCTCCATGCTGGCGAACGGGAAGCCGTTGCAGTTTCCGTTTTTGTAGGCTTTGATATAAGCCATGGCGATCACTCCTTCATCCTGTTTTCGATTCGTTTTTCGACCGTTTCGAAGAGCTCGTCCAGGTTTGTCCGGCGTATTTTCACCGCGTCCAGATACCAGGCTTCCAGCGCGCGGCGGTTTTCCGGCGTAGTCCGCAAGTAGCGGAAGAGATGGAAAAACTCCGTGGCGACCTGCGGCGTTGAGATCGCGGAACGCCGGCAGTCGGCGACGTCGATCCAGAGGAACTTCATGCCGTCGGCGTCCTTCCTGTAAAGCAGGTTGGCGGGCGTGAACCCGCGGTGGACGATCCCGAGGTCATGAAGCCGCGCCAGCAGGGTCAGGTTGCCGCGGCAGAACTCCAGAAACAGCGGTTCGTTGCCGACGTGAGCGCCGTCGCGGAAGAAATCCAGCCCGGTGCGGTAGTCGTCGGCGAACCGTGAGATCAGGAACGAGTTTCTCAGCACGAATCCGCAGCGCGTCTCGCCGACGGCGAGCAGGTCGGGCAGCGGGAAGCCGAGCTCGGCCAGCATCACGTAGTTCGAGGCTTCGGAGGCGCAGTCCGAGGGACGGATGATGTATTGGTGGAAATTGCGGATCTTGTAGTAGCTCTTGTATGCGGCGTCGAATCCGCGCGCGGTGGGAACGCGCAGCACGAACTTGGTGCGCGTGTGCCAGATGGCAGGGGAGACGCCGTCGGGCAGGAATGCGCCCGCGCCGGAAAGGCGGTCGAACTCATCGGCGAAATCCTCGCGGACCCAGCTCCAGGAACGGTACAGGCGTATCATCCGCGGAGAGAAAACGGGAGAGGTCCGGCGGCTGCTCATGTGTCCATTATCCGCAAATGCAAATCCGCCCGGTCACCGGCTGAACTGCGTGCTGTAGAGGCGCCTGTAGATGCCGTCCTCGCGGGCGAGCAGGTCGGCTTCCTTGCCGAATTCCACGATCCTGCCGCTCTGCATGACCAGGATCATGTCGGCGTTGCGAATGGTGCTCAGGCGGTGGGCGATGGCGAAGACCGTGCGGTTGGTCATCACGCGGTTCAGGGCCTCCTGGACCAGCTTTTCGGTGACCGTGTCAAGCGCGCTGGTGGCTTCGTCGAGGATCAGGATGGGCGGATTGCTGAGGATGGCGCGGGCGATGGAGACGCGCTGTTTTTCGCCGCCGGAGAGCTTGAAGCCCTTCTCGCCGACCTCGGTGTCGTACCCCTTCGGATGCGGGCCGTTCACGATGAACTCGTGCGCGTTGGCGAGCTTGGCGGCGGCGACGATCTCGTCCATGGTGGCGTCGGGCTTGCCGTAGGCGATGTTCGCGGCGATGGTCTCGTTGAACATGATCGCCTCCTGGTTCACCACGCCGATCATGTGGCGGAGCGAGGCGATCTTGTAGTCGCGGATGTCCACGCCGTCGATCATGATGGAGCCGGAATCGACGTCGTAGAAGCGCGCCAGCAGATTTGCCATGGTCGACTTGCCGGATCCGGTCTCGCCGACGACCGCGATCATGCTGCCGCGCGGGATGTCGAACGAAACGCCGTCCAGGACCACGCGTTCGTCGTAGGAGAAATGCACGTCGCGCACGGAAATCCCCTGCTTGAACTCTTTGAGCTCGACCGCGTCGGGCTTTTCGGGCAGGGAGGTGTCGGTGTCGAGCAGCGCGAAATAACGGTCCGCGGCGGCCATCGACTGCTGGAGGCTGGCGAAAACTTTCGAAATGTCCTTCATCGGGCGGAACGCCATGACGGCCGGGGTCAGGAGCGCGGCCAGTTCGGTGACGGTGATGCCGCATTTGTACGAGTAAAGCAGGAAGCCCAGCGTGGCGGTGACGACGATGAGCTCCATCAGCGGGGTGAACATGATGTGCAGGCGCATCGCGCGGATCGCCTGTTTGTAGTACTTGCGGTTCACGGCCTTGAAACGGGTGATCTCGCGTTCCTCGGCATAGTACGCCTTCACGGCGCGGATGCCGGAAAAGACCTCGTGCATCCGGGAAAACACGTCGGCGATGCGTGCGAAACTGCGCCTGTAGTACTTGCGGATGTAGCGGCTCACGATCTGGATCGGGACGATGATGAGCGCGAGGCCAAGCACGAGCGTTATGACCAGTCCGTAACTGTCGAACTGGTGGCACGCCACGATGATCGCCGCGAAGCAGCCCAGCACCTGAAGCGGCGCGTTGGTCAGGTCCTCGATGGAGTGCGAAACGGAATACTCCAGCGCGGACGTGTCGTTGGTGCAGCGGCTGATCAGATGGCCCACGTCCATGTCGCCGTAGAACCGGAGCGACTGGCTGGTGAGCTTGCTGAAGATCGCGTTGCGCATGTCCGCCACGACGCGGATCCCGACGTAGCGGGTGCAGTAGCCGTTGAGGTAGATCCCCAGGCTGCGGAGGGCCCAGACCAGCACGAACGAGACGATGTAGACCGCGAAAAGCTGCCATGCGATACGGCCGTCTTCGGTGACGATATTAAAGCTCTTCCGGACGGGCCAGTTGATCTTGAAAACCGTCCCCTCTATTTCGCAGGGCAGGTGGAACCGCGTGATGACGTCATCCGCCTGATGCAGGAGCTTGGTGAGCTTGGGGTCCTTGTCGTCGGGCTCGGCCAGCGCTTCGGCCATCTTCTGTTCCTTTTCCGCGTCGGAAAGATCGGTGTTTTCAGCGATGGCGCGCATTTCCGCGAGCGCTTCGGGGGAGATCGTGCGCTGTTCCGCGGAGGCGCCGATGTTGCTGCCCGTGTCGACCAGGCCGACCAGCTGCGGGACCAGCATCAGGGCGAAAAACAGCGAGCCGCCGACGAGCATGCCGCAGAGGATGCCGAACGTCAGCCGTTTCCAATAGGGCACGGTGAATTTCAGCAGCCGCAAGTAGCTCTGCGCCTTGAAATTTGTATCGTTGTCTGTAGTGCTGCTCATGGAAAAAACCGGGAATTTTCGTATATTTTAAATAAAAACTTAGAAAACAATATAGCACGGAGAACGGGAGGATTCAAGAGAAAAAGACGTTTTTGCCGAAAAAAAGGGGAGGGCATGCCCTCCACGGCAGCAGTGCCTTGCTGCTCTACGGCACAAGGACAAGTCCTTGACTGCGGTGTGCTCTCAGCTTCGCTTGAGCACAAGTGTTCTCGCGTAGCAGAACACTATTCGGCACCGCTTTGCGGTGCGTCCTGCCAGACGACCTCGACGCCGCGGGCGCGGCGGGATTCCAGTTGTTTGCGGACGGATTCTTCGCAGGGGGACCTACGGAACGCATCGTCAGCGATCTCCGTCACGCTCTCCGGGATCGCGATCTCCTTCAGCGCGGGACACCATGCAAATGCGCTTTTCCCTATGGTCTTCAGGCTCGCGGGCAGCACGATGCGTTCCAGCTTGTAACAATTCAGGAACGTATTGTCCGCGATGATCGTCACGCCCTCCGGGATCACGATTTCTTTCAGCTCATGGCAGTTCATGAACGCCCGCTCGCCGATGGAGGTAATGCCCTCCGGGAACTCAATGCTGCTCAGGAGCTGGCAGTCATGGAACGCATCGTCGCCGATGGCGGCGTCCTCCCGCACCGGGGCCGCGGTCCCGCCGCCTTTGGTCAGCGTCACGCTCTTCAGGCTCCAGCAGAATTTGAACGCGCCCTTGCCGATGGAGGCGTGGACCGGGATCGAGACGGAAATCATTCTGTCGAATTCCTGAAAAGCCGCGTCCGGGATGAAGCCGACCGAGTTCGGGATCGTGATCGACACCGGCTTGATGCGGCCCGTGAACATATCCGGGTCGATCTCCGTCGTGCCGTCGGGAATCTCGACGAACGCTTCGGGCTGCGCTTTCCTGTAGACGGACTCCATGCAGGGGCATCCGTAGAACACGTTCTGACCGATCTCCTTCAACCCCTTCGGGATTTCGACCTCCACCAGCGAGGAACAGTGGGAAAACACTCCCCGGCTCATGAGAGATTTCATGTTCGCGGGCAGGATGACGCGTTTCAGCGACGTACAGTTGAGGAACGCAAAGTTGCCGATCGTATCGACGTCGTCCGGCAGATCGGCCGCCTCAAGATTGACGCACTCGTCGAACGCGGATCCCCCGATCGCCCGCAAACCGGACGGAAACGAAACGCGCTTCAGGCTGTTGCACCCCGAAAACGCACGATCCCGGATGACCGTCACGCCCGACGGGATCGCGATCTCCTCCAGCGAGGACTTCCTCGCGAACATCGCGAACATCGCGAACGGGATCTCCTTCATGTTTTCCGGCAGCGTGACGCGCTTCAGGTTCGTGCAATTATAAAACAGGCCTCCCGCCAGGGTATCCTCGGCCGGCGGCGGGTTCCGCCGGAATCCGGTGCCGTTCTGCGTGATGCCGGGGATGACCTCGTCCGCCTGGAACGCCGTCACGCTCGGCGGGATCGCGATCTCGTTCAGTCCGCTGAACGCAAACGCGCCCGCCCCGAGGCTCGTCACGCTCGACGGGATCGTGACGCCGCCGAGACGGCATGACCGGAACGCATGGGGCGCGACTGCCGTGATGCCGTCCGGGATCGTGAAGTGTCCCTCGAACGCGCTCGGGAACGCCAGCAGGACGTGATTCTCCGCGTCGATCAGGGCGCCCTCCGGCGTGAACCGGTAGCGCGTATTCCCCTGAGGGAACTCCAGGCGGGTCGTCGAAAGATCGAACGCGCCGGTGAACGATTCGAGGCGTTCCGGGAGACGGAGGCTTTTTAGGCTGGTGCATTGCAGGAACGCCTTGTTACCGATCACCTTCAGGCTGTCCGGCAGGGAAACGCTTTCCAGCGCCGAACATCCCTGAAAAGCCCGGAACCCGATGGACGTCACGCCGTCCGGGACCGACACCGCTTTCAGGCGGGAACAGTACTCGAAGGCGCTCTCGCCGATGAACGTCACGCCGTCCGGGATCCGAACTTCCTCCAGGCGCAGGCAATCCCGGAACGCGTGTTCCCGGATCGCGGCGTCCTCCCGCGCCGGGGCCACGGTCCCGCCGCCCTCGGTCAGCGTCACGCGCTCCAGATTATAGCAGCGTTCGAACGCGCTGACGCCGATGGAGGCATGAGTCGGGATCGTGACGGTCTTCAGGCTGCTGAGCTCGTAAAAAGCCTCTTCCGAAATAAGGTCGACCGAGTTCGGGATCGAGACCGTCCTCAGAGCAGTGCGTGTGAACGCCTGATCTTTGATCGTGCGGATGCCGTCAGGGAACTCGAACCGCTTCAGGGCCGGGCAGCCTGCAAAAGCCCCGGAGCCGATGGAAGCGTCCTCCCGCACGGGGGCGACAGTCCCGCCTTTGGTCAGCGTCACGCTCTCCAGCGCGAGACAGGCTTTGAAAGCGCCGCTTTCAATGGAGGCATGGACCGGGATCGTGACGGTCTTCAGGTTCGGGAGCGACTCGAAGGCGTCGTATGAAATGAGGTTGACCGTGTTCGGGATCGCGGTCGATTCCAGGGCGTCGCAGCGCTGAAAAGCCCGGGGCCCGATCGTGTGGATGCCGTCCGGGAACTCGAACCGCTTCAGGGCATTGCAGGAGGCGAAGGCGCATTCGCCGATGGCGGCGTCTTCCCGCACGGGGGCGACGGTCCCGCCCTCGGTCAGCGTGACGCTCTCCAGCGCCGTGCAGCCCTCGAACGCGCTTGTGCCGATGGAAGCGTGGACCGGAAGCGAGACGGTCTTCAGCTTGGCGAGGTTTTGAAAGGCCGAGGCGGATATGAGGTTGACCGTGTTCGGGATCGCGACCGATTCCAGACCGGGGCAGTCCCGGAACGCTCTCGGGCCGATCCCCGTCACGCCGTCCGGTACGACGAAATGGATCGGCGTGCTGGCCGGCAGATGTTCATAGGTGATCTGTTCGAGTTCCCCGCCGTCGTAGACATAGCTGATGCCGAAATACTCGTGTTCAGCGTCGCTGCGGTCTTCGGGCGAGTAGACGATACACTCCCGCGTTTCCGCGTTCGCCTTGGTCGCCGCGCTTGCAGACGAGGCCGTTTCCACCCCGATCTGTACGTTTTCCGCCTCGGATGAAGCCTGTTCCGCATTCATCGCGGCCTCCGCGGATGCGGACGGGGCTGTTTCCGCCACGGAAACCGCGTCTTTTTCAACGGGAGCGGATGAATCCGGGGGCGTCCCCGGTTCTGTCGTTTCCCTGCCGCAGGAAACGAGGAGCCCCGCCAGGACAAATGACATGGCGGTCAGTCGGACAATCGAGGAACAATGCTGAGAGATGGAAAGTTTGAGCATAAAGACCTCCGTCGGCGGATGAAAATGTTGCGAATTATCCGAATATGGGACAAAATCCGTTGCAGGTGAACTTGTTCCGTCTATTTGACGACACCGTAAGCATATTTCTTAGCGCTTTTTCGGGAAAAAGAGGAAAAAACTGTAAACTATGATGAATGTATGGTATGCGTCGCCGGGGAAGCCCGTTTCATTTTCCTTCAGGCTGAACGGCGGCGCGGCGGGACTCCATCTGCTTGCGGACGGATCCTTCGCAGGGGCTGCCCTTAAACGCATTGTCCGCGATCTCCGTCACGCCTTCCGGGATCGCGATCTCCTTCAACGCGGAACACCATGCGAACGCGCTTTTTTCGATGGATTTCAGGCTCGCGGGCAGGGTGACGCGTTCCAGCTTCTCGCAGCGGATGAACGCGCGGTATTTGATGGTCCTGACGCCCTCCGGGATACGGACCTCCCTCAGTTTATGGCACGATTCAAAGGCGTTTTCCGCGATGGCGGTGATGCCGGACGGCAGTTCGACCGTTTCCAGACCGCTGCAATTGTAGAGAACATTCGGCAGTGTCGCAGACGAAATGGGCGGGAATTTGAAATGTTTGAGGGCAAAACAGCTTTCGAAAGCATGTTCTCCGAAGTCGACCGGACCGGCCGGCAATTTCAAATCCTCAAGGGCGTAACAATTAAGAAACGCTCTGGGGCCGATGACCTTCACGCTGTCCGGCAGCCGAAGCGATTTCAAACCCTCGCACTGGCAGAACGCGAGTTCGTCGATCGTCTCGACGCCGTCCGGGACCACGAACGCTTCCAGGCTGACGCAGTCGCCGAAAGCGCTCTCGCCGATCGAGCGGATGCCGACCGGAAACTCGAACTGTTTCAAGGCGCGGCAGGAACTGAAGGCTCTCTCGCCGATGAAAGCGCGGTCGTGCTTGGCGTGATAGAATCTCCCCCCCTCCTCGTCGTCCGCCTTCCACACCGGAGCGACGGGCCTGCTGTCCCGGTTCAGCGTGACGCTCTCCAGCGCCGTGCACCAATCGAACGCATGTTCGTCGATGCTGGCATGGACCGGAAGCACGACCGATTTCAGCTTTGCGTGACCGTAAAAAGCCTTGGCGGGGATGAGGTTGACCGAGTTCGGGAACACGACCGATTCCAGGTCGGGGCAATCCTGGAACGCGTTCCATGCGATAGCCGTCACGCCGTCCGGGATCACGAGCTCGACCGCGTCGGACGGCGCACGTTCATAAAGGCGGTATTCGAGCTTCGGGTTTTCTTCGACATTCAGGATGGCATTGAGCTTGTCCGCCGCGCCGTTCACGAGTTTTCCGAGCGTGGAATTCGGGTCGGTGGAATCCCTTCCGCTGATGATGAGCACCATGGCAAGGACAATGGCTGCGGCGATCACAATGGCGACTGTCGGAAAATACTTGAAAAAAAGACGTTTGTTCATGACGGACCCCTTCGTGCCAGCAGGTCAACAGGATATCGTTTTCGATCAAGGGAAACTTTCTCGAATAATATACCGCCGGTTTCCCTGTTTTACAAGTTTACGGAAAAAGAAAAGGATAAAAGCAGACGGAAAAGTTCCTCTTAGGACCGCCCGTCAAGGCATCCGTCATTCATCCGTCATTTGTCCGTCATTCCGTCAATTCACTGATTATCAGCATGTTTTATTTGACGGTCCCCCTGCCTTTTTCTTCTCCCGGTCACATCCTTAACAGTTCTTTTACGGCATCGATCATCTTCGGCGTAAAGGAGACGCTGTTCGCCCAGCCGCCCAGGGGCAGATTGTTTTTGGGCCCCGCGACCAGTTCGCTTTCGTTTCCTTTCTCCCGTACCCAGTCCGGGGGCAGCAGGATCCTGTTGATCTTCATCAGCTCGGCAAGGGAGAAAAAGCCAGACTGATTCGCCATAAACCCTTTTGCCCCTGCCAGATACCGCGCGACCGTCAGGAGGCTGTCCTCCGGCTGCAACTCCGCTCTGTCCAGCTCAAAATATTTGCTCCGGAACGTCTGATACTCGCTGTCCGTCCCGATAAACATAAGATGGTCCCTGAATTCCTTCAGCGCCATGTAATCGATCCCCCGGTTCACGTACCGTTCCGTCAGGGAAAACAGGATCTTGTCCCTGTATGCGGGATCCGGCTCCACGAACAGGATCTTTTTCCAGAACTCCCTGGGAAGCGTGATCCGGCTGAACGTGTAATACCAGTCCCTTATTTCACCGCCCGCCGGGCTGATGTAGCCGTTCCGGAAGAAATTCAGGTCGGTGAACCCTTTGCCGGGTTCTTCGCGGATCAGGACCTGGCCGATATAGGGCTGGCTTTCCAGCAGAGGGCGGATAAACTCCGCGTTTTCCCTGGTGAGCAGGATGCCGTCCGCGGGAAAGTATTTGCCGAAATCGGAGGACTGCTTATTGATCTGAAGGCAGTAACCGAACTTCTTCTCCCCGTAATGGGCAGCCGTTTCGATACAAAAATAGAGGGAAGAGAGCACATCGCCCATTTTCCCCGCATGAGAAAATGTGATCATGCTTTCAACCCTCTTTCCCGTCTTTCCTTTCCCCCGCGAGCTCACGGGGGGGGAAAACGAACAGGTCAGATCAAGTCAAGTCCGGTCAGGCGAGGCCGAGGGTCTTGACGGTTTCGAGGGCGATCATCAGCTCTTCGTTGGTGGGCATGACGATGGCCTTCCAGCTGCTGTCGTCGGTGGAGATGACGCCGGCCTTGCCGAAGCATTCCTTGTTCTTCGCGTCGTCGCACTTGATGCCGAGGCAGGCGATGCCGTCGAGGATCGCCTTGCGTTCCGGGATGGAGTGTTCGCCGATGCCGCCGGTGAAAACGATGGCGTCCGCGCCGCCGAGGAGCACGTAGTAGGAGCCGATGTACTTCACGATGCGGCGGATGAACATCTTGAGCGCGAGGGCGGCGTCCTTGTTGCCGGAATCGGCGGCGTTCACGATGTCGCGCATGTCGCCGCTGCCGATGCCGCCGATGGCGAGGAGGCCGGATTTCTTGTTCAGGATGGTGTCGACGTCCTGGGCGGTGTTGCCGACCTGGACCATGCGGAGCACGGCGGCGGGGTCCATATCGCCGCTGCGGGTGCCCATCATGAGGCCCTCGAGCGGAGTGAGGCCCATCGTGGTGTCGATGACCTTGCCGTTCTTGACGGCGGCCATGCTGCAGCCGTTGCCGAGGTGGCAGGTGATGATCGTGATGTCTTCCGGCTTCCTGCCGAGGAATTCGGCGGTGGAGAGCGTCACGAAACGGTGGCTGGTGCCGTGGAACCCGTACTTGCGGATGCCGTACTTCTTGTAGTATTCCATCGGGATGGCGTAGAGGTACGCCTCCGGGGGCATGGTCTGATGGAACTGCGTGTCGAACACCGCCACGTTCGGGACGCCCGCGAAGATCTCTTCGCACGCTTCGATGCCGCTGAGGTTGGCGGGGTTGTGGAGCGGTCCCAGCGGGATGCACTCGCGGATGATGTCCTTGACCGCTTCGTCGACCTTGACCGGGGCGGTGACCTTTTCGCCGCCGTGGAGCACGCGGTGGCCGATCGCCTTGACTTCGGACAGGCTCTTCAGGACGCCGATCTGGGGATCGACGAGCTTGGCGCAGACCGCGCGCAGGCCGTCGGAGTGGTTCTTCACGCCTTCGGGGGATTCTTCGAACTTGAATCCGTCCGGGCGCTTGATGATGAGGTTCGGGGTCGGGGTGCCGACGCGTTCCACCAGGCCGGACGCGATCACGGTATTGTTGCCGCCTTCCATGTCGAAAAGCGTGAATTTGAGGGAGGAGCTGCCGGAGTTGATCACGAGAATTTTCATGCGGAATCCTTTACGGTTTCAGGGTTAAAAACATGTAGAACTAAATAATATAGCATTATTCTGTGGAAAATGCAAGGAAAAGCGGCATGTTCCATACGTTTTTCCAAAGGAAAACAACGCTGCAACGATCTGTCAGCGCGGAAAATACAGCAGCAGCGGCGCGCGGCCGTCGAACGTCAGCGAAAACTCCGGCGCGGTCGTCTCGTTCAGCGTGCCGCACCACCAGAAGGGCAGGCGGAGCTTGTCGAGCGGATACACCAGCCCGGTCGCCGTGACCGGCATTTCCGGGTGGAAACTGAAAATCGAGACCTTCGTGCCGACCGGACGGCGGAAGGAGGCGGATTTCAGGACGGGCAGGAACGTGCCGTAGTCGGTCTCCATGCGGACGTCGGCTCCGGCGGCGGCGAAGAGCGGGAGCAGGGACGCGTTGCCGAGCAGATGGTCTTCGCGGCGGCCCCCTGCCCCGAGGATCACGATGTCGCGCCAGCCGTGCGCCATGCACGCCCGGAACGCCTTCGAGAGGTCATTCGTCTCCTGTTCGGATTCATGGACGAGACGCTTCCCGAAGCGTTTCTTCAAGGCCGGTTCGAGGCTGTCCAAGTCGCCGACGACAAGGTCGGGCTCCAGTCCGGCGCGAAGCAGCGCGGACGCGGCGCCGTCGCAACAGACGATCCGTGCGGCGGAGCGAAGCGTCTCCAGCAGGCATTTGCGGCGGGGAAAACTGCCGTTCGCCAGGATGACCGTATATTGCGCTGAACCGCCCACAATGGCCTCCGGAACGCGGTTTATTCGGATTGCAGCGCCATCCAGCCTTCGCGACCGGGGAGCACGCCGGAACGGATGGAGCCGGACGGAATGGTAGAGACGTCTTGCGGGAGCAGGTCGCCCGGCGCGCAGAACTCGATCCCGCGCGCCTTCGCCATGCTCAGGAAATCGTCGAAGAGGTCGGCGCAGATGCCGCCCTCGGCCTCGGCGTGGATGGTCAGCAGGTTCATGCCGTCGGGCGAGGCGGTGGCGAGGAGGCGTTCGTTGTAGTTTTCGCGCGTCACGCCGTCGCGCCCGAGCAGTTCGTCGTAGGTCGGCATGTTCAAGGGTATCTGCGGCGTCTCAAGCTGTTTGCCGTCCACGACCGGACGGAAGATGGAGCTGCCGCGGCAGTCGCTGTTGTAGCGGAAGCCGAACGTCTCCTTGGCG
>JAEEGK010020906.1_pt1 | contig 13869 bp, 7 predicted proteins | sample 8958771 | NCBI WGS metagenome assembly JAEEGK01 (sample SAMN16246547, study PRJNA631951) | gut metagenome | biome: gut microbiome; feature: rumen; material: SC-attached | host: Bos | place: Iran: Karaj | collected 2018-10 | reverse complement strand
AAACCAAAAAAAAAAATATTTATGAGTATTGAATATATATAATATTAATTAATTTAATTTATTCTTAAGGCTTTTGTATATTTATATAAGTTGATTGATAACAACATTCAAATCATAATTATGTTTTTTTATTAACTCCTTAACTTTATCATCAGGATGTTGTTTATCATCAATTCCAAATTCTCTAATTTGTTTTAAAGCCTCTATCATTTTTTCATCTTTTACTTCAACATATATAATTAAAGGTTCTCCATATATTTTTTTATCAACAGTAAATTCAAGAATACATTTATGTTTCCCATCATTTAATCCTTCTAAATTATTAAATAAAATAGGTATTTTAGTTTGTTGTCCAATATTTAAATTAGGTAATTCAATATCAGGAACTAATAAATTTGAATGAATTTTATTACAAATAAGTTTAGTTCCATTAATCCAAGGTAAACCATTTGGATTTTTAATAACTAAATCTAATTGAGCACTTTTTGTTCCAGGAGCAACAACAATATTAACATCTTTATTTAAACACTCATATTTATAAGTAATAATATCTTGATTTTGATGAAATAAATTAAATCCTTCATTATCATTATTATTCTTTAATCCTTTTTTCTTTTCTTCATTTCTCATTCTAATAAAGTCATGTTCTGTGTCATGAAATTTTTCCACTGCATTTAAATCTTCACATAATTCACATAAATTATAATTATCACATGTTGAACATTTATATCTTATTCCTTGAATTGGGTTTTTTCCACATTTTTCACATTTAATTCCATTATGAATTGTTTTACAAACACTCATTGATATTTTACTTTGAGATAATTTACTTAATTCACTTTCATATTGTATTTTTCTATCTTCTTCTAATTTATTTATTTTTTCTATATAATTTGATATTAATTCATTATTTTTTTCTAATGTTTTTTTTACTATATCTTCTTTTAATTTCTTTACTTCATTTTCTATATATTTTGACATTTGGTTTTTTAAATCTTTTGAATATGTATCTTTCATTGATTTTAATAAATCATTAAAATCATCTGAGAAAGGAATATTATTATTTTCTTGATTTGATTTATTTTCTGATTTGGAATTTTCAATTATATCTTTTTGTACTTTTTGCTTTATTTTTTCTTGTACTCTTTTATTTCTTTCTATTTTTTCTTTTTCTTCATCATTATTATTATTTTCTAATTTATTTTTTTCTGCTTCTTCTTTTTCTTTTTTCTTTTTTTCAGCTTCTTCTTTTTTCTTTTTTTCTGCTTCTTCTTTTTTCTTTTTTTCTTCTTATGCTTTTTTTTCTGCTTCTTCTTTCTTCTTTTTTTCTTCTTCTTCTTTTAATCTCTTTTCTTCTTCTTCTTTTTTCTTTTTTTCTTCTTCTTCTTTTAATCTTTTTCCTTCTTCTTCTTTTTTTTTATATTCTTCTAATTCTTTTTTTAATTTTGATTGCTCTTCATCCCATTTTTTCTTTTCTTCTTCTTTTTTCTTTTTTTCCTCTTCTGCTGCTTTTTCTTTATAGAATTGTTCTAATTTTATAGATTTTTCTTTCATGTCATCCTCAAGTTTTTTATTATATTCTTCTTTTAATTTTTTTTCTATTTCCATTAAATATTTTTTCATTTCTGAATTCATGTTCATTTCTTTATTATTATTATCATTATCTTTATTATTATCTTTATTATTATTATTATTATTTCCATAAATCATATTTTTATCAAAGATAGCTCCACTTCTCATTGGATCAAGATCATCATTATTCACTTCATTTGTTTCATAAGTTTGACTTTGATTTATTTTTTCTTGAATTTGAATTTCTAAAATAGTACTTATATCTTTTATATACTTTATTGCTTGAGAATAATCTTCATTATTTTCGATGTTTACATCATCTTGTTCATCGTCTTTGTACATAACTGAATAATTTTCTAAGTTATCTATTCCAAATTCTTTTTTACATAATTCTTTAAAGTCTTCATAATTTGATGGAGCTTCAAAAGTTTTTTCTTTGGAATTGAATTGTATTTTAATTGTATGCATTTTATCTTTTATATATTAATTTATTTATTGTTTACGTTTTATAAATAATATTATTTAGAGAAAATTATTTATTTATGTATTACATGTTATTCCTCTTTTTTTATCACTTTTAATTTTTTCTCCAATGTTTTTTTTATTAAAATTAATAATCTTTTTTGTTTTTCTTTGTTAAAATCTAAACTTTTTTTAAATAAATTGTAGATTTTGATTAATTTTAAAGCTCAAAAATAATTAAATAAATAAAAAAAAATGCAATCTAAAATTTATAAAATAAAATATATTTTTAATAAAAAAATAATTAATGAAAAATGAATACCCTCTCAACTATAAGAATTAGGAAAATCATTTTTAATTTCATTTTTATTTTTAAGAACTATTTATCTACTTATTTGTTAAGATAGAGTTCCTGAATAACCTTATTGTCAAATTTGAGAAAAATATAGAATTGATTCTGCTTGGTTTTAGTTCTGTTCTTGTTTATGATCATATAAATAAAAGAAGTCCTTCTATTACTCTTGATCATTTTAGATCCAATAAATTAATCTTTGATATAATATTATTTTTCTAATTTATTTTAATAAATGTAAAAGTTTTAAAATATATAAAAAACGAAATTTTATTTAAATTTATAGTATACTTAATGTTTAATAAACGTATATTTTCTCCAATATAAGAATTTGATAACAAAACTAATCTAATATTTAACAATATATATCTCTCATATATAAACTTTAAATTCACAATAATAATATATTCAAACAATTTTCATCTTATAAATAATATAGCATTTAATATATATAAAAATCATAAAAATATTTTTTTGGCGATTTTTATTATTTTAATCCCATTTTGATAGTATTTAATGATATCATAGTTTTCATTTATTTTTACAACAATTGCATTTTTGGTAAAACAATTACTAATTGAAAGAATAATATATATTATTTCTGAAGAATATTCATTTATACTAAAATAAATACAATCAGACAAAATAAAGTAAATAATTGAAGTAATAATTGATAATTAAAAATTTTAAAGATAAATATATATTTTGGTTCATAATTAATTTAGTTGTATTATTAATAATTTCATTAATTAATTCTTCTTTGGATAAAAGAATAAATAAATTTTGTATAATAAAAAGGGCACTATTTAAAATTTCAACAATATTCAAAAAAATACAATTGAACCAAAATTCATACTTTCATTACATAAATAATTCTATAATTTTATTTTCATCAATTTTACTTGATGAAAAGCATAAATTAATATCTTGAATTTTGTTACCTTTATTATTCCAATTTCTTTGTTTTTAACAATAGAAATATTATCATTTGAATAACTAACAAGATCTATTGCACTTATATTAGAATTAAATATTTTAATATTATTATTATTAATATAAGATTTAAGATTACTACTATTATTATAAAAAGAATTACTATTAATATATTATATTTCTTTGGAATTTCATCACTATTTATTGATAAAGGTAGTCCTTAGTTTCTGAACAATTATTATTTTCAATTTCTTGACAAATATCAAAAATATAATTGAAATCTTCTAAAAAAGAATTATTTTGAGTTATAGAATCATCTGATTCATTTAATACAAATGATTCTTCATTATAGGTTAATGAATTATTTCTCTGAGAATTTGGAATAATAAAAGATTGATTTACATTCAATTTTTTCTTTTAATCATTTTCTTTATATTATAATTAATTTTATTATCTCAAATATGTTTTTTTGACAAATTTTAAATAAACTATTGAATGATTTTATTAAATAAATAATTGTATTTCATAAGATGAAATATAATTTTATATTAATAAGAATTAGATTTAACAACATTTAGAGAATTAAATATAATTTAATTATTTATATATTAATACTTAAAAACTATATATATATATATGTATTATATGTTAAAAACTAGATTTTATCTTTTCCAAAAAGTAAATAATAACAAAACAATCCTCCTTCAATTTTTCCAATATTTAAACCTATATATTTATTATTTTTATTAAAAATATTTTTTCTTCTTTGAAACATCGAATTAGTATCATCAACTATTTGTAATAAAACAGAAAGTTCAATATTAGAATTCATAATATCATAATGAAAATTATTAATTTCAATATTATATTTTAAAATATTATTTTTTATTTTTATTAAAGTTGGAGTTAAATATTTTTCACTTATACAATCTTCTAATTTCATTTCTGAATTTTCTCCATTTTCAGGAAAAGGAAAAGTTAATTCATTTTTTAAATATAAAGAACAAACAGATTTTTTTTTTTCTAAATAAGATTTACAACTTTCAAAAATAATTTTTCCTTTTGATAACTTTAATTTATTTTCACTATCAATAATAATAAATATTTGATTTCCATAGTTAGAAATTTTAGATTTATATTTTTCGATTTTTGGAATTAAACTTTGAGGATTATTTCTTATATTATTTATTTCTATTATCATTTGAATTCTTAATTCTTCTAATTTATTTGAAAACTCATAATTTAAATTATAAATATTACCTCTAATATGATTAGTACAATCTGAAGAAAAATTACTTAAATTTTTTTCTTTAAATGATTTTTTATTTGAAAAATTTTGAATATATTCATCAGTTTTTAAAGCAATATAATTTAAATTTATTTTGTTTGATAATTCATTCTTTTCATCAATTGATTCTTTGTCATAATTTATTATATTTTTTTCTGTACAAGGTTTGCAACCCATTGTTTAGAATTTTTTTATATTTTATTATTTTTTTAAAAAAACAAGGAATTACTTTTAAAAGTTTCAAATGTCAATTATTTTTATTTTTAAGAGAATTAAAAATTTTTTCAGTTTTAAAAGATAATTATTTAGATCTGATAGATATATACTTTATTTATTTTATAATCATAATGAAGAAATTAAAAAAATTAAAAAGATTTTTTTAGGATGAGCATTTTTAAAATGAATTAAATGAAAATATTGAATTAATTTAATTCATTCTAATTTAGATACCATCAATGATAATTATTTAAATTCTTATAATATTGTTAAATTGCTTTTTTTGGTTTCATAAATTCTTAAAATTAATTCAATTAATGTGAAAACAATAGAATGATTAAATCATTAAAAAGTTTTTTTATATGTATTACGGTTTTTATATGGTATATTATAAAAATAGAAACAATAAAATTATTATTCTGTTAATTCATATTTTTTAATTTTTATAAAAATTTAATTATTATTTTTAAAAAAGATTAGCATTGAATATTATTTGAAATTTATATTTTTTTTAACCTCAAATCAAAAATAAGAAATTAATTTTTTTATAATTTCAATTTTAATGATTTAATATAAAAGAATGTCCGCAACCTAAAATTATAAAATCATTACAAAATTATGTAATTTAAATTTAGTAATAAAATATTTATTGGAGGTAAGAAACGTTTTTAAATAAAGTTATCAGTGATTTAAAATAATATTTTAAAAAAAGTTTGTCCTTTACAGATTACTCAATTATGATTGAAAAAGATATAAAAATTTTTAAATTAGAATTTGTAAAGGATTTAGATTTATAACTTTAGAAAACAAAGAAAAAATATAATATTAAATGAACATCTCATTTTATAAAAGGAAAAGAAAATCATTGTAAATTAGAAAATAAAATGAGATAAATTTGACTTTTTCTTCTTTTTATAGTATATCAAATAAAAACAAAATTCTTTAGTACTCAAAAAACTGAAATTTTGGCAAACAAATTTATTAAATAATAAACAATATTTATTTTTATTATTTTTAATCAAAAAGAAACAATAGATAAAATAATGAAAAAGGAATTATCATTTTTTTAAAGGAAATTAATTGCTGTGAGAGGGTAAAATTTATGAAATTTTTACATGAAAAAAAATATTTATCTAATTTAATAATATTTCCTTTGAAATAATGTTGAAATAATAGTAATTATAAAAATAATGATGCAATAGTTAAGATGTAGTAAATAATAAAAGTAATTATATATAATAATTATGAATTTCTTCCTGATAGAATTACTTATAGAAAAGGAAAAACTAGAAGTTCTATTTTTTATAATGAAAGTTTTAGATTTATTCAAATTCTTTTTGACAAAATTTTTTATATATTTTAATTGACATATTTGGTAATTTTTATTTTATTGTTTGTTATGTTTTTCAAAATTGAAATAAAACTTTGTAAATATCTTAACTTTGATTTATAATTTAAAAGTCTAAATACCAATAATTTCAAATTAAGTATAAAAAATGCATTGATTTTTTAAATTATATAATATGAATTATAAATTACCTTATCATTTAAAAAAAGAATAAGAATAAATATAATAATATATATTATTAATTTACTTTCCTAAAAAAATAACCTTTAAATAAATAAATAAAAAAAATTAAAAAAAGCATATTAAAAAAAATGCCTCGAAAATCAATATTTGCTTTAACATTAACAGAAAGTCCTCGTGGAATTCAGACAAAGAGTCAAATAATTCAAGACAACCGTAAAATTTTAATAAATGAATTATTTGACATGTGGGATTTAGATGGAGACAACAGAGTAAAATCAAACGAAGTTCGTCAAATGTTATCAGCAATGGGAAGAGAAGTAACAAATGAAGAAATAATGGATTTCTTAAAAATTGCAGATAAAGAAAATAGTGGTTTAGTTGATAAAATTCAATTTATGGAAGCTATTGAAAAAATTTATTCTCTTCCTAATGATGCTGTTGAAGAAGTAAAAAATGCTTTTTCTCTTTTTGATCCTAAAGAAACTGGAAAAATTACTACTAAGGCTTTTAAAGATATTCTACTTCAATATGGAGATTTTAATCAAGATAATGTGGATAATATTATTAAAATTGCAGATCCTGATGAAGTAGGATATATTGATTTTGAAAATTTTGTTGATACTTGGAAATTCCAATAAAAATTTATTTAAGGATTTTTTATGATATTTTATTTTTTTTATTTAAATTTTTTTTTTTACTTTTTTTATTTTTATTCAATAAAATAATTTTTGGGTTCTTTTGTTTTTATTCTTCATTTTTTTAAGAATAAATATCTTTGGAATATATAATTTGGAGAAGCAATTAATTTTATTTTAAAAATATAATAACTATTATAATAAAATAAATTAATTTCTATTTTTATCATTTAAATAAAAATATGAAAATAAGTAAAATTTTAGAAGAAAAAATAGGATTTTATGTTAATTTAAAATATACTGAAATTTTTTGTAGTATTTTAAGAAAGATAAAAGATATATTAAAATACGAAGAAAAAAATAAACCTTATGAAACAATATTTAATAAATATTACACAGAAAAAAATTTTAACAAACAAAATTCAATTAAAGAAACAATAGATAATTATTATACAATATTAAAAAAATCAATGTTTACAAAAGAAAAATGTTTAAATTTCAATTTATCAAAATTAGAATTATCATATTTAAAAAGAAAAGCCAAAATAATAAGAAATAAATGTAATATTATAGCAAAACAATATAATAAACTAGAAAGTTTTATTATTGAAAAATATATAAAATTATGTATGAAAAAAATAAATAAAATAAAAGAAGAAGAATTAGAAAAAATTGAATTAGAAAATCAAAAGAATAAAAAATTTAAATTTAAAAGACAAAAATCAATAATAGAAAAAGAAATAGAAAGTGAAGAAGAAGAATTAGGTGAACATGAAAAAATGATAAATTTATATATTGGTAAATTAGATTTTAAAAAATATTCTGGAAAAATAAAAATAATAACAATTGAAAGAGAAAATTTTGTAAATGGATTTTTATTTAGAAATATTGATGAAAAAAATCATAAAGAAGATGAAAGTAATCAAAAATTATTAACTTTTATATCACCAACTGATCATTATAAAGATAAATTAATAAGAACTGAAAGAAAAAAAAAAAGACAAATAATATCTCAAAATTCAATAAGAAAAAAATTTTTTAATATAAATTCAAGAAATAATTTTATTCATAGTATTAATAAAGATTATAGTAATTCAATCACAAAAACTTTACCAACTGAAAATTCTTTATCAATTGAAAAATATGAAAGTAAAAATAAAATACAATTTTATAAAAATTATAAATTTAATAAAAAGGAAAAAAATAATTCATTAAGTCAACATTTAAATAAAGAGAAAATTTATAATACAATAAATCTTCCTTCAATTGAAAAAAAAAAAAAATGTAAAAGAATATTAAAGAATAATCCTTTAAAATTAAATTATTTTTCTAAAATAGATATGTATTATTAAAATACTAATAAATTATATGTATTTGAAAAATATAAACTTTTTAAAAAAAATATAAATTAAGTTTTTAATAAAAAAAATATTTATTTTTCAGAATATTTTCACAACATAAAAAAACTATTTTCCTTTAATTACAAAAATAAGAATAAAATGTCAAAAGAAATAGAATTTTATGAAAAAAATTCAATAAATGAAAAAACAAAATTTTTTCGTTATATGGATAGTTTAGTATCACATAAAACATTTTCAAGAATAGAATCAATAATGATGATAATAATTTTTTATACTCAAATTATTACTGGTTTTTTTTCTCAACAAGTTGGAATTTTAAAAGAAGATATTATTCCTGATAAATATTTAATGTTACTTCAAAAAATTATCCGAATAAGAGATTTATTTGAAAGTTCTTATAATGTTTTCTGCGTTATTTTAGTTTTATTATTTATCTTTTTAATTATTTTTACTATTTTATTCATTATTGGTGTTAAAAAAACTGGAAAAGTTATTTTTTATTCTGTTAATGAAGTTATATTAAATTTCTGCTTAAAAATTTTTATTTATGTTTTATATCAACCTATTTTAGATTTCTGCTTATCTTTAATTTGCTTTGGTGATCTTAATCCTAATTTTTCAAAAGAACAAAATATTAAATGTAATTTATCTGATAAAATACCATTTTTAATTATAATGTTATTATCTTTTTTTTATACAATTTTCTTAGGAATTTTCTTAGCAGTTTTTTATAATGAAAGTTTCATGTTATCAAATAGTTTTATGTCTCGAATAACAACAAAATATGAATTATATATGAATGTAAATTGTGTAGTTTTTTCAATAATATTATCTTTCTCATATAATTTAGGAGGGATAATATTTATATTATATAATTTAATATTATCAATAGTTCTTTTAAAACTTTATTTAGATGAACATCCATTTTATGATCCAACGACAAGTTTTTTAATAGGATATTTCCATTCATTATATGTTTGGGCTTCTATATTTTGTTTATTATTTTATTTTATTCCAGTTACACAAGTTTCAATTATTTTCCTTTTTATAGCAATAACATTATATTGGATGCAATATAATATGAATGATACAATGACAAAGAAAATAACGTTAGATACTCCTTTTCATAAATTAAAAACTAAATTTGATATTTTATTATATATTAGATATTTAATTACTAAATTAAATACTATTGAAACTAATCCAGAAGATAAAGCTGAAATTGTTGGTATTATTCATTTACATAAAACTGAATGTCCTTTAATAGAATGTCCTTCTAAAATAGATAAAAAAAGATTTTATTTACCTATAACTGATGAATGGTCAAAACCAAATAAAAGTGAAATAAATGATAGAGTATATTTATTTAATTTCATAACTTTTGTTTTTGATTTTTATATTTCACAAAGATATTATATGAGTGATATTTTAATGAATTATTCTATTTATTTTTTACAAACAATAGGAAATCATTGTGGAGCAATATATTATTATCAAAAAGCAAGTGATGAAAATTTATCTTTAGAAGAAGAATTTATGCTTTTTAGAACAGGAGAATTAATATCAAAAGCTCTTGTTAAAATGTGTAAACCTTCAAATGAAGTTGCTTCTTCTTTAGAAGAATTAAATACTTCAATGTTCTTTAAATATCAAGATTTAAGTGAAAAATTTTTATCAGAAATTTCAGCAGATATTACTTTAAGTACTGATTTTTGGCAATTATTCATTACTAAAGATTGCAAAAGAAAAAGGTTAGATTTTAATAAAATATTTGAATTAACTGACAAAGTAAGATTAACAAAACAAAAAATTGAAGAAGTTTGGAATGAATTATTTGAAACTTATAACGGATGTAATGAAATATTTGATTTATATGAATTATACGTTGAATATATTAATGATGATAATATTACTTTAAGAGAATTAATGAAAATTAGAAATAAAAATTTTTCTATGGAAGGTATATTAAATTATTATAATATTTTATTTAATCATGATACTGGAATTATTGTTTGTAGTGCTGATAAAGGAAAAGAAGGAATGATTGAAAAAGTAAGTGAAAATTTAAATGATATATTTATTTATAAAGAAGAAGAATTAAAAGGAATGAATATAGGTTTATTAATGCCAAGAATGTTTGAAAAAGATCATAGAAGATTTATGCAAAGAAACATAAATATAGGTGAAAAAAGAATTGTTGATAAAACATTTAGGACTTATGGAAAAGATAAAAAAAATGCTTTAGTAGTAATAGATTTATCAGTGAAATTATTTCCAATATTAAATGAAAGTATGTTCTTTTGTGCAATGATAAAAAAAGAAAATTTAGATGATGTAATATTATTAGATCAAGAATATAATATTCAAGGAATGAGTGAAAAATTATATAATTTACTAAAATTAAATTCTAGTATTTTCCAAGATTGTGATGTTCCATTTTGGATGATTTGTAGAGAATTTATTCATCATTATCAAACTTTTATGATAAATAATCCTTTAGTGAAAAATTTCAACTCAAAAAAAAATAATTATGAAAACAATAATCAACATAAAAATCAGAATAAAACAGGAAATTATGTAAATGATGAAGAAACTCAAATTTCAAATAAGTCAAATAATTCATTAAATTATTCTTTAGAAGAAATAAATGAAAATGAAGGAGCAGAATTAGATTTTGAAATAAATGAAAATGCAGATGTTCAATGGGAAGTCACAATTCCTCCAATATTTAAATTATATATAGCTGAAGAAAATAAGCAAAAAAATTTTATTTCTTTAACAATGGGAATTCAAAGAGAAGATTCAGAAAGATTATCTTCAGATATAATAACAGAAAATTCAAGAGAAGATGATGATAATTATGATGAAAGTAATAGAATGTTAAATAATATGGAAAGTTCAACTGGAAGTAAAAGTTTAACTCAAAGTTATGCTGGTCAAGATCATGATAAAGAATTTCAAAATGCGATTGGAAGATATAGATCTTTTTTCACTTCAAATAATAATAATAATTTTAATGAATTAATTAATTTACTTGATAAATTAAATGAAGGAAATGAACAAGTTTTTAAATTTGTTATTTCTTTCACTCAAATTAAATATGGTGGTGGAAAAATAGGTTATCAAATTAGATGCATTGATAATAAAGATAATATTGAAATTGATTCTAATGATGCTAATTTAAGCAAAAGTGATGATAAAGATAAAGAAAAATTATTAAAAATTAATAAAGAAGACGATGGAAATATTTTTCAAAAAGGAGTTTTTGATAGGAAAAAATATTTACAAGGAATAAAAGATTTTGAAGAAGAAACTGAGGAAGATTTATTTAAAAAGAATGAAACTTTAAGAAATTTTAATAATATAGTTAATGAAGATGATGATTATAAAAATGATATTGATTCATGTCATCAAGAAATATTATTATATTCTAGAGTTTTAGGAGCAAATAATACTCTGAATGTTATGGATGAAAATGGTTCTCAAAATTCTTCTCAAAGTGCTTATACAAATTCAATAACTAAAAAAACTAGAGTTCAAGAAATTAAATCTCATTTAATGAATAATGTTTCTGGATTTTATACCTTAAGATTAATTAAATTTCTATTTATTTTATTTATGCTTATTACCTTAATTTTTAATGGTTATTATATTATTCAATTTGAACAATTTACTACTATTACTAGTATTATTGATAATATTCATAGTAATATTAATTTATTAGTGTTTTATTTCTTTGAAGGAATTTCTATTATGATTTCTTTGAAAAGTTTAAGTGATATTATTAATTATTATAATGAACAAATTATTTTTAATTCTTATATAAATTTAATTAATAATGGAAGTAAAAACTCCATTTATGAAGATTATGTTTCTGCTCAAAAAGATTTAATGAGTTTTTATTATTTTAAATTAATTGAACTTGAAGCAACAATTGAATATGATTATTCTGATAATATTAATGTAGAAGAAAATTCAATCTTTATCTTTGATTTAATTCATGACCCTTCTTCATCTACAGATACCAATAATATTGGTTTTTTTGTTGGAATTTCACAATCAATTTCTGCAATAAATGAATTATTAAATACAACAATATATGATTTCCCTTTTAAATATCCAACCGAAGAAATAAAATTATTTAGAAATAATTTAGAAAATTTATTAATAGATGGAAATTATTTATCAGTGATTCCAGCATTAATACAATTTACATATAATTCTTCTCAAATATGTTCTGAAGAAAATAATGCTAAAATTCATATGTTAAATATAATAATAATAATATATATAATATTCACATTCTTTTTTGCAGCTTTATATGCACTTTTCTTATATTTAACAAATAGTAATATGGAAGAAGGATTAATTAAAATGAGTAGAATTGATCCTGTTTTAATTCAAGATACTATTAAAACAATTAAAATGTTTAATAAATCTATTTTATCTAAATACGCTGGAAAAAATGATAAAGATAAAAAAGAATTAAATGGAACAGAATTATCAAATGCAAGTAAAAATAAAGAATTAAATGATGAAAAAAATGATGATAATGAAGAAACTGTTGGTTATTATGATCCATCTCTTCATAAGAAATTAAATATTTTATCTTATTCTTATTATCAATCAATTTTTTTAATTATTATTTTTGGTGCTTTTATTATTCCAATTTATTTAGAAACAGCAAGTTTTGTCAAAAACGAAAATAATTTCTTTTTAGCAAAAGATTATTTTATTGATGATTTAATTAAAACTTCTTTAAATATATTAAATTTAAAAATGATTTTAATAAATTCTACAATAACTGATTATTTAAATTTCACTAATTCAGCCAAAGAAAAATATAAAGGTCAAGTTTCAATTCAAGTAAGTAAGTATAAAAGTTTTTCTCATTTTTATCAAAAAAAATATATTTTAAATATTTGCCCAATATTATTTCAAGAAAATAGTGATGAGTATTTTTCTTGTAAAAATGATAATAAAATAGGAGAATATTGTAATGTTGAAGGTTTAATAAAATTAATTGAAGATAATATTTATACTATTGAAGAAAATTATAAACTTAAAAAACAATATTTGAGTAATTATAATTCTTATATTGAATTTTCTTCTGAAGAATTTAAAAGAATAGAATATTTACAAATGATTTATTTGTCGAAATTACCAAATAAATTTATTGAAATTTTCCATCAAAGCGAAGTTGAATTTTCTAAATATATGAAAAAATTAATTAGTATAATTGATATTTTTATGATAATAATTTTATGGATTTATTGTCTTTATATTATTATAATATATATTCAAAAAATCATTCATTTATTATTAATTTCTAGATGTGTATTTAAAATTATTCCTACTAGAGTAATTAATCAAACAAAAGAATTAGAAGATTGGATTGATGATAAATATTAAAAAATATAAAAAATATATATAATAATATATAATAAAACAATTTAAAAAAGTAAAATATATAAAAATAATATTTTAAAAAATTAAATTAATATTATTTATTCCTTTAA
>JAEEGK010020903.1_pt1 | contig 13871 bp, 13 predicted proteins | sample 8958771 | NCBI WGS metagenome assembly JAEEGK01 (sample SAMN16246547, study PRJNA631951) | gut metagenome | biome: gut microbiome; feature: rumen; material: SC-attached | host: Bos | place: Iran: Karaj | collected 2018-10 | reverse complement strand
GACACAACTCATATGTCATATTTAGTTTTAGAAAATTTTAAAGATTAGGATTTATTTTTATTAAATTCATTTTGTCTAATAAAAGAATTTAGAAAAACAATAAATCAAGCATTAAGTTATAATCCATTAATGAATAATAAAAATAAAAAATTAGATTTAGATGAACAAAAATTAAAATTACATAAATTAAAAGAAAATAATTTTTCTTTAATATTTTTTATTACATTTTTTGATGAATTAGGAGGAAAAAATTATTATTTTGAAATTAATTGTCCTAAAATTCAAATTAATTATAGCATTGATGGAATAAAACCATATGAAAAAATATATGATTTAAAAATAAATGAAGCAATTCAATTAAATAAAATGAGAAAATCTTTTTGGCCTGAAGATATGATAAAAAGATGTTTATTTATAGAAGAAAAAAAAAGCAATGAAAAAAAATGGGTTGAAAGTAAATTAGAATTAGATAAAAAAATTTTTGATTTTGATAATGATTTATTAAAATATATTCAAAGAAGAGATAAATTTTTTAGTGAAATAATTGGTAAAAAATCAATATTAAAAATTACTTTATTGTTTCCTTTTATTATTTGGATTACTCCTAATCATATCAATGAGAGAATTTATAATTTAAAAAGAAATGAATTTGAAGAATTATTTGAAATTCCTTTAAATAATTGGCATGAATATATTATTAATAATTATCAAAAAATTCATGATAATTCTAAAGTTAAATTGATAGATAGAAATGACAATAAACAAAATACTTATTTAAAAAGTGATAAAATTAGAAGGAAAACTAGAAAAAAAAGTGTAAGAAATCCATTTATTCATTTAACAATTGGAGGAGATAATTAAATTGATTTTAAAAATTAAAATGAATTAAATTGTGTATCAATTGTAGTTAATTCATATTAATTTATGAAATTATATTATTTATTATTTTGTTTTTTTATTATTTTTATTTTATTTTATAAAAAATATCTTATTTTATTTTTGAGATTTAAAATAAATAAAATTTTTTTTTTGGCTTTTTATTAAAACATAGTTACAAAATATTTAATATAAAATAATTATATAAAGTTTGTTCTTACTAATTCTCTATATATCAAAATACAAAAAAAAATAGAATTTTTATTATTAATACATAATAATAATATTTATTAAAAATTACAAAAACCTAATTTTAGCCTAAATCAATATTATATTTAATCAAAAATCTAATAAATAAATTATGTATCTTTGTTTAATAAAAATAATCAAAAAATCAATACATAAAAATGAATAAAAAAGATATAAAAATTTACAAAAATATATATTTTAATTTTATTTATCTAAAAAGCAATAATTTATATTTCTTCATCTCTACTAAATTTATTTCTTAATTCATTAAAATCAATTTGTAATTGTTCAACAAATTGACTATATCTTCTATTTTTTTTATTCAATTCATTTGTTAACAAACTAACATTTTGTGCAGAAATTAATCTTTCTTTTTGTTTACTTCTATTTTGAATAATTTGAATATTAATAATATCTTTATTATTATTATCAACATTTTTATTATTATCTTTTTTATTATTATCATTAATTTCATTTTCTTTATTTTCTTCTTCTTCTTCTTCTTCTTCTTCATTTTCTCTTTTATATTCTTCAATAGCTTGATTTAAATAATAATCTAATTTCATATAATGTTTATTAATAATTCTTAAATCATCATATTTAAATAAACTTTCAAAATAATAAGCAACAAATAATAATTCAAAATCTTTTTCAGCATCATAATAAGGTAAAATTGGAATACCATTATCTAAATCATAAGCAAATGACATAACAGAATTATCAACAATTAAAATATCTTTTAAATCAAATCCTTCAAAAATATTCATATCTTTAATATAAAAAGTTTTACCATCTAATTTAACATCAATACAATTACTTCTATATAATCTATTATAAAAATATTTATTTTCAGGATCTAAAAAATTTAAAACTGCATTTGCATATGAAGAATGAGATGCAGTATATATTACAATAGTATATTTTTTTTTTATTATTTCTATTGCTTCTTTCCAATGAGGACGTACATTTACTCCAATTCTAGCTATTTTTTTAGAAGGTAAAGTTATTGAAATAATATTTTCTAATTTATTATAATTATTTATATTAACTACTCCATGAATTAAAGTTTCATCTAAATCAAAAACTGCTAATTTTTTATGATTATCAGGATTAAGAATTTTTACTTTATTTGGTTTAGAAGCTTTTGATTTATTTTCTTTTAATTCTACTATTATTCTCATACAATTTTTTGTATATTCATAAAAATTTTGTATTTCAATTGTATTTGTCATTGATTTTGTTTCATCTTCTAATGAACTTACTATATTATTTTTTACTAATATTGGATTATTTAATAAAGGAGGTGATGGAATTTTTTGGGATTTTAATTTTTTAATTTTTTTAACTTTTTCGATTTTTTCTTTATTTTTTTCTATATCTTTCTCTGAAAATTGTGTTGTTGATGATCTTACTAGAATATCTTTTTCTAATTTTATATTTGGAGTTATTGTTGATATTTGTTTGTTGTTTTTTATTGTATCAACTAAACTATCAAAATTTTCGTTAAATAAATGTAAACTTTTTATTAATTGACGTGATTTACTTCTACTTAAAACTTCTTTTGATGAACGATTTTGAGTATGAGTTTGATTATTTTTATCTTTTTTTTTATTTTTTCTTCTAAGTTGAATTGGAGTATTTGGAAGAGAATTTTCTTTGTGTTCTTTATGAAGTATTGTATCTGATATTATTGGAGGTGATAATTGAGTTGGAGTAAATAATTTTTTTGAAATATTTGAGCCTTTTGAACTTGAATATCCTATACTTCCTCCTTGATTACTACTATAAATCATTTTATTGTTTTTTATTTTTTTATTTAATTTTAATAATTTTATATTTTTTTTTTTTGTTTTAAAATATATAAATAAGAATTACATTTTAGTTTTTAAGATTATAATGTTTTTTTTATATAATAAAATATAGAATGATTTTAGAAAATTTAAAATGATATTTTATGAAAAATAATTTTGTAAAGATGGTAAAAGTAGGATAACTAATTTAAATGATAATATCAATTAAATAATTCTTTGATTAAATATGCAAGAGGAATGGATAATCAATAAAAAGGATAGAATATATTCCTTAATAAAATATTATTTAGATAATAATATAAATTCCTTTTAATTTAAATTTAAATAGAATTGATAAAAATAAAAAAAATTAAAATTGATTTCTTATCAAAAAAATTTTATAATATTATTATATTTATTATTAAATAATAAAGGATAGAAATATCCTTTTTTAAATTAAAAATATCTATAAAAGGTAAAAAATAATGGAAAAATTGAAATAAAAAGATTCTGATATAAAGAAATAATTTACTAAATATTTTTTATTCATATATTACAATTAATAAAATTGAAAAACATAAAACTTATAGATAATTATAAAAAACAACAATCAATTAATTATTTATAATCCCTTTTTATATTTTCCTTGTAAAAACAACTCCTAAATTATTTAAAAAAGAATTTAATTAAAAAAACTCGAAATTTTATGAAAAATAATAATTTATACATTAATTATTTTAAAAAATAATTATAAAATATTAAAAATAAACAATGGGAATAAATTGTAATATATACAATAAACCAATAGAAGAAAAAGATGAAATAATACGTTTTTCACCTCAAGTATCATCTCTTCGTGATTTAAACAATGCACCAACAATTTCAGATTCAGCCCAAAAAGTCTTTAATGAAAGATTTAATAAAGAAATAAATGAATTAGGAGAATTTATTCCTAATTCAAATTTCCAATCACAAATACCAACAAATATAAAAAATTACATACTAAAAAATAAATACAATCCAATTAAAAAAAATATAAATCAAAATAAACAATTTTATACAATTGAACCAGTTCAATTTCAAAATGGAAATATTTATAAAGGAACATGGAATGATTTATTTGAAATGGATGGTTATGGACATTATTATTTAAAAGATGACAATGTTTTTGTAGAAGGATTTTGGAAAAATGGTGAATTAAAAAACGGAAGAATATTTTATCCAAATGGTGAAATTTACGAAGGTGAAATTAAAGAATCATTATATAATGGTAAAGGAAGAATTATTTATAAAGATAAATCAATTTTTGAAGGTAATTTTATAAAAGGAGAAAAAGATAGAGAAGGGAAAATAATTTATAATGATAAATCATATTATGAAGGTGAAATATATAATGATATTCCAAATGGAAAAGGAGTTTTTAAATGGAATAATAATATTATTTACAAAGGTGAATTTAAAAATGGAATGTTTGAAGGAAATGGTTTATTAAAAAATAATAATAATGGTTCTTTTTATAATGGATATTTTAAAAGTAATTTATATAATGGAAAAGGAATTTTTCATTGGGGAAAAAATAATAATGAATATAATGGAGAATATAAAAATGGAAAAAAAAATGGAAAAGGAATTTATAAGAAAAATAATAAAATTTATGAAGGTTATTTTAATGAAGGAAAACCACATGGTAATGGTAAAATTGAAGATGGGGAAAATACTTTAAAATGTGAATGGAGAAATGGAATTTGTGTTGAAAGTCTTTCTCTTGTTGAAAGTAGATATGGTGATGATAATGAAAATAAAAAAATTGAATTTAATGTTGATGATGAAGATATTGATATTAAAGGATTAAAGTTTATTAAATGGGATAAAAATAATAATTTTTATGAATATAAACCTATGGTTTCTTATTCTGAAGTTTTTTGAAATATTAGTTTTTTTCATTTTATTGTTTTTTTTTATTTGGTTTTTTGATTTTTTTTTGTATTATTTATCTGTTATTATATTATTTTTTTTTGTTTATTTAAATTAGATAATAAAATAATGTATAATAAAATTATAAAATATTATATTTAAAAGAAATTGTAATATTATAAAAAAAAATTAAAATATTATGTCCGAAATTGAAGAAGGAGAAATTGTTCAAGATAAAGAAGAATTAGAAAAAGAAAAAGAAAGGAAAAATAAAGTAAATTTTTATTTAATAAATCATTATAATTTTATATATTTAGGCAGAAGAAAAAAAAAAAAGAAAGAAGTCGTTCAAGAGATGATAAGATTTCAAATCGAAATAAGCATGATTCACCATGTAAATATTTTATAAGAGGAGAATGTAAAAAAGGAGAAAAATGTAATTATAAGCATTTATCAAAAAAAGAAATCCCTTGTAAATATTTTCATGGTTTAGGTTCTTGTGAAAATAACAGTTGTGAGTAAAAATATTTTTTATAATTTTAATTTAATTTATAGATTTTCACATGAGAATTTAACAAATAATGGACTTATAAAATTTTTCAGATTAAATGAAAACTTTTTAATTAGGAAATATAGAAAAAATAAGAAAATTAAATATGAAAATCAATTTAATGAATATTTAACTAAAAAATATTGTGTTATAAATAGTATTGTCAATACGTGTTGTTACCAACCAGTTTTAAATAATAATTATTTGATGGGATATATATTATGTACTTCATATCCAACTCAAAATAATTTATAAGCCAAATTAAATGAATATAATTTTATTTATTAATCTCCAATTTAATATTTTTTAATATATATTATTTGTAAATATTATTTTATAAATAATATTCCTAAAATAGGTTTTTGGAGGTGCAAATAATAAATAAAATATATTTCTTTTGATTTAATTGTATTAAAAAAATTATAAATATTAAATTTAACACCTTAAAAAAATTTTATTTTCCAAAAAAAAATAAATTAAGGAGCAACTTGTTGTCTAATAAATTTAATTGATTCATTTATTCCTTTTCCAGAAAAACCACTTCCTCTTCTATAATAAATATAAAAAAAATAAATAATTACTCAACTTTCCATATAAAATTTGTATCTGCTTTATCAAAATCTAAAAAATTTTTAATATCTTCTAATGATATTGATTTTTCAACATCTTCTTTATTAACAAAAAAAACAATTGGAATTGGTCTTTTTAAATCTTTATCAACTTCAGCAATTAATTCATTTAAAATTCTCATTCTTTTAATATCAGTACTATCAATAACAAAAATAATTCCATGTACATCATTATAAAACATTTTCCAACATTTTCTATATCTTCTCTAATATTTTAATAATTTTTATATTTTACTAATCCTGAAACTTCAATTAATTTTACTGGTTTTTGGTCAATTAAAACATTATGACATTCAAAAAAAGGTGTTGGATAAATTTCTACTATTTCTTCATTCTATTATTTAATTCAATTTTATTTTTTTTTACTTTAAAATCTCTTAATTTTGTTATTAAAGTTGATTTACCTGAACCATCCAATCCAATAAATAATATTCTTAATTCTGACATTTCCATTTTATAAATTAAATATAATTAAAAATTAAAATTTTTAAAATATAAAACTATTTAAATTAAAAAAAAAATAATTATTTATTTTAATTAAGAAATTATTACCCATTTAAAATATGGAAAATTCATCAAATGAAATATGTGAAATCTTTCAATCTAATTTATCGATAATAAATTCAGAACAAAATTTAAGTTTATCATTATTAACAGAACAAGATAAATATTTAATAGCATATATTAAAACAGTATCTCAATATATAGAAAAATCAAAATTTACTACAATAAATGGTTTATATTCTTTAATTGAAGAAATGACAGAATCTTTTTTAAAAACAATGTTAGAAAAAAAAATAATAACAAAAACAGAAATAGCAATATCACTTCAAGCAGCAGGACAAGTAATAAGTCATCTTTTACATAAATTTATCTCAAAAAAAATAAGTGAAGATTTAAATATAATTCAAAAATATTTAATAAATATAATAAATGACTTATTAACATTAAATAAAATATCAAATGAAAAAATACATAATTTCTTTGATCACACAATATCAAATGGAACTAAAATTTTAGTACACGGATATTCAAGTCACATTGTTTATTCATTAATAGAAAGTAGAAAAAAAGGGAAAAAATTTTTTGTTTATATAACATCAAGTCAACCAGATGATTATTCAAAAATATTAGAAAAAGAATTAAAAGAAAAAGATATTGGTTGTAAAATAATACCAGGAATTTCAGTTGGTTATTATTTAAAATATGTTAATTTTGTTTTAACAAATGCAGATGCAGTTTGCCAAAATGGAGGAATTATAAATAAAATTGGTACTTTTACTATTGCAATATGTGCAAAAAATTTTATGAAACCTTTTTATGTTATGATTGATTCTATGAAGTTTTTAAAAATGTATGTTTTAGATCAAAGTGATTTAAAACATTCTATTGGATTTGATATAAATCAAAATGAAAATACTTGTGATTTTACTGGTCCTGAATTTATTAGTTTGTTTTTTACTGATATTGGAATTTTTACTCCAAGTGCAATTTGCGATGAATTAATACATTTATTTAATTATTAAATAATATATTAAAAAAAGTATTTTTATATTTTTTTAAATTTAGAAAAAAGTTTGTTTAATGTCAATTTAAAAACTATAAATTATAGAACTATTTTTATTAAAAATTTTTTTTAAATGATTTAACCTTTCCTTTATTTGATTTATTTATCAAATCTATTAATAAAAAACTTTTTTCAAAAATAGATATGAAAAAAATTAAAACAATAAAAGAAAGTAAAACTAATGAATAGTAGGTAATAAAGTAAGAAAATAATAAGGAAACACCATAATATCATGATTAGGATATAATGAAGTAAACATATCTTTATATTTAATTGGAATAATAAAATTAACATCTTCATTTCTTTGATTTACCATTTCACCTTCTTCATTTTCGTAAATAATTTTACTAGGATAATGTTTTAAAAGTTTACTTTTTCCTTGTATTTTGGAATAAGTTATTTCACAAACTTTTTTTGAATTAGTACAAGACCACATATTTCCATGAAACATAAAATAAAAATAAGGAATATAATAACTATTAGTAAAATTAATAAAAGCATAACCGAAATTTTTAAATTTATTTGAATCAGTTGGTAATATGAATATATCATAAGTTCCTCTGAAATTTTGATCAATTATATTTATTAACATATCTCTTGTAAATTTATTTGGAATATTTTTAATCATTATTGTTGTCCTTGTATCTTCTAAATTTAATACTTTACACATATCAACAATTAAACCAAATTTTTCATATAAATCATCTTCATAAAAATAATCATCATTTGGTAATATTGTTTCATTATTTAAATTATTTTCTTTTGAAAGATTTTCTTTTTCATTTTTAAAAATTGAATCATTTAAATCTTTATTTGAATCAGAATGAGCAGTAAAATTATAAGTATTATTTTCAGTTAGTTTATAATATGTTTCTAAAGAATTAATACTATATGATGTTGGATTTTTATTTTCATAATATTGTATTTTTGAATTTGATAATTTAATTGATGATGGTAAAAAAATTTGTGTACTGTTACTTAAAGGATTTTGAGTCAATGAATTTTTATTTTCTTCCATTTCTTTAAAAAAATTTGAAAAACGTGATTGTTTTAATACCTCTTTTTTTTTCTGAGGAAAAAAATCAGAAAGATAAGTTTCAACATCACCTCTATCAATTATTGTATATTTTGAATTATTTTCATTTTTTTCTTCTATTCCATTTGGTGTTTCATAATCTGATTTTTTTGTTGAATTTGGATTTGAGACTATTAAAAAATCATTATATTCTCCTTTTATTTCAGGTATTGGATCTTGTTCTTTTGTTTTGTTTTTTTGTTTCTTCATTTTTTTATTTATTTTTTATTTTTTACCTAATAAATTATATTTTTTGTGGATTATGGATATTATAAAAATAATTTTTTTAATTAGCTTTTTAATTAATTTTTTTTTTATAAGGTTAATTTTGTTTTGATATATTATTATTGTTTTTATATATATTATTTTAATATTTTTAGTAAATTAATATTAAAATTATTTTAAATTATTTATAAGAATCACAACCTTTTACAGATAATTATATTCCTGATTTAAAATTATTTTCTTTAACAATTTTACATAATCTTTTATCATGGACAAAAATTTCACAATCATTATTTAATCTTGAAAATATATCATCAATATTAGTGTTTTCATTGACTTTAAAATTAGATATTTCTAATTCATTTAAAAATTGACATTCATAAAACATCATTTTCATATTAGTTACATTTTTGGTTACAAAATTATATAATTCTAATTTTTTTAAAAAATTACATTTGGAAAACATTTCTCCCATATCTTTTACATTATTAGTTTTAAAAGAATCTAAATCTAAATTTTCAATTGAACAACATTTACAAAACATAGAATTCATATTTTCAACTTTTTCAGTATTAAATGAAGAAATATTTAAATAAGTCAATTTAATGCAATTACTAAACATTCCATTCATACATAATACATTTTTAGTATTAAAAGAAGATAGATTTAAATGTGTAATTTTAGAGCAATTATTAAACATATTACTCATATTTAAAACTTTACTAGTATTAAAATTTGATAAATCTAATTTTATCATTGAAGAACAATTTTGAAACATTCCACTCATATTTGTAACATTATTTGTTTTTAAATTGGATAAATTTAATTCAACTAAAGAACTACAATAAAAAAATAATTCACTCATATCAATTACATTTTGAGTTGAAATTTTTGAAATTTCTATTTTTTTTAATAAAATACATTGATAAAATAATTGTTTTATATTTTTTAAATTTTTACAATTAAAATTTGAAAAATCAACATCAAATAAATACTTACAGTTTTTAAATAAACAACTTATATTATCTATTGGAATTTCAAATTTTATTATCATTTTATCATTATTTAACTCATTAAAAATATATTTTTCTGTAAAAGGAATTTCTTTATTATTATGATATAATTTGATTTTATCTTCTAAATATTTACTATTTTCTTGATTAGTACTTAAAACCCTTATATTTTCATTTAAATTTGTTTCATCTATATAAAATTGATATAAAATATAATTATCATTCAATATTTCATCATTAATATTATAATTATTTTTTTCTTTCTCTATATTATCTAATTTATTTGATAAAATAGACGTTTTTTCAGAAAAAGTATTTGATTTATGAAAACTTTTTTTAAAATTAATAGATGTACATTTCCCCCCCATTTTAAGATATTTAAGATTAATAAAAAATAACCCTAAAAAAAATTAAAAAAAAAATAAAATAAAAACATATAAAAAAATAAACAACAATTCCTCAACGAAAAAAAAAAAAATAATAAACCTACAAAAAAAAATATAAAAAACCAAAAAAATTAAATTTTATACATTTAAAAATGGTATCTGGAATCAAAACAAACGAAGAAGTACTATCAGTATACAAACTTTTGAAAAACGATAGAAAATTAAAAGCATTAACAATGAAAATAAATGATAAAACAATACTTGAAGTAGAAAAAACATTTGAAAGAAAAGGATTTAACTATGATGATTTTCTATCAGCATTTCCAAATGATGATAGTCGTTTTGGAGTAATTGATTGTGATTTTACAACAAGTGACGGAAGACCACAAGAAAAAATTTTATTTATTCTTTGGTCACCAATTAATGCAAAGGCCTTAAAAAAAATGAAATATAGTACTTCTGTTGGTGCTATTGTTGATGGTCTTGGTGCTATTGCTTTGACTGTTCAAGCTGATACTATTTCGGATATTACAAAAGAATCAATCAGTCAAAAATTACGTGATAAATTCCATTAAACTTTAGTATATTGTTTTTTTTTATTTCATGTAAGAAGAATAAAATATACTTAATTTATTATTATAATATTTTTTATTTTTTTTTTTAAGTTATGGGATTTTTGAGTAATTGATATATCAGTTTTTTTATTGGGAGGAATTGAGGTTTTTTGCCTTTTTAAGGTTTTTTAACAATTTTTGTTTTTTGTTTTTTGTTTGGTTGTTTATTGTTTTTTATTTTTTTATATTTTTGATTGATTTTTATTTATTTTTTATTCAATTATGTGAAAAATAATTAATGAGTTTTTAAAAAACGTTTTTTTATTTTTTTTATTTAAATATAATATTAGAATTAAAAATTATTTTTTATTGAAAATTTTCAAAATATAAATTTAATAAAATTATATTTTAAATGTTTAATTAATAAATGTTTATTTATAATATATTACTTAAATAACAAAAGTCATTTTTATAAATTTAAATTTCCCAATATTATAAAATTATTAAAATTCTCCATTAAAAAAATAAAAATTAATAATCCCAATCAAAAAAAAAAAATAAAAAAAAATTAAAAAAACAAAAATTTAACATTTTAAAATATATTCTTTTTTAAAAAAAAACACTAAATAACCTTAAACTTCATTCATCATATTTAAAAATTCATTATAATCAATCATTCCATCACCATTTAAATCATATTTCTTAATAAGTTGATTCAAAACATTTTCATCAACATTATCAAGTTTCAAAGCTTTTTTAATTTCTTCCTTAGTAATTTTTCCAGTACCATCTTTATCAAGCATTTGAAAAGCTTCATTTAATCTTTCTTGTCTCAAAAAGCTTTTTTGATTAATACAAGCAGCTAAAAATTCAGTATAATCAATTCTCCCAGAAGAATCAGTATCAAGACTTTTAAAAATCTCCTCAACATCATCATTAAATTCTTTTTTATGTAATTTTTCAATTCCTTTTTTAACTTCATTTAAAGTTAAAGTACCTTCTTTATTCTCATCCAAATTTTCAAAAATATCTTTTAAATTCTTAACTTCTTCATCATTTAATCTCGAAGCAATAAAAGTTAAAACAGCTTTTTTTAATTTATGTTCAGTTCTATATTTTTTTAAAGTTTGAATATTTAAATCTTTTAAAGCATCTTTAGCATTTGGTGCTTCTTTAACAACCCAAGGATGTTCTAATACTTGTAAAGCAGTATATCTTTTATCAGGATCACACATCATATGAGAAATTAAATCTTTTGCTTCTTTAGAAATATTTTTCCATTGTTCATCAGGAAAATTATATTTTTTCTTTGAAATTGCTCTATAAATTGCATTATCATCTTCACCATTAAAAGGTGGATCTCCACTTAACATAATATATAATATTACACCAGCACTCCAAATATCACATTTTTCATCATAATTACCTTTTAATACTTCTGGACTTACATAATATGCTGTTCCAACACGAGTACTCATATCTTTCTTTTTCTGTTTTTTTTTCTCATCTGTTGGTGTTGTCTCACCGAAAATTTTACTTAAACCAAAATCAATTACTTTAATTGGAGAATTCTCATCTTTTGTTAAAAATAATATATTTTCTGGTTTTAAATCTCTATGACATATTCCTTGTGAATGACAATATGCTACAGCACTCATTAATTGTTTAAAAATTGATGCTGCTTGTTTTTCTGAGTACATGTCACCTGATTCAATTCTTGATAATATTCTATCAAATAATTCACCTCCGCAACATTCTTCCATTATTAAATATATTTTTCTCTCATCTTCATATATTTCGTATAAATTTATTATACTTGGATGATCACATTTTGACATTATTGATATTTCTAAATTGAATTTGTCTATATCTGCTATTTTCTTTTTTGCTAATTCTTTACAAGCTCTTATTTCTTTTGTTATATTATTTTGAACTCTGTATACTTTTCCATATGAACCACTTCCTAAGTCTTTTATTTTTGTCCATTTATCTTTTATGTTTCCTGGGGTACGGGTTATAAATGTTTCTTTGTTGAATTTTACATTTTCTTCTGGTTTATTCATTTATATATATTTTTGTTTTTTTTTTAGCCTTTTATATTTTAAGATCGATTTGATACCGTTTTAAAAAATATTTTATTTTTTATTATTTGAAAATAAACATGTAATTTCTTTAAATAACTTAATTTATTTATGATATTATAAAATTCAAAATAAATTTATTTATGGAAATAAAATTAATTATAATAGAACACGTAAAATTAATTCAATAATAAAATAATAAATAAATTTTTAGATGATTTTTATTTTTTTGAATTTTATTTTTATGGTTGTTTAAAAAGATATGTAATATGTGAAAGATATATTTATTATTTTGAAAAACGACTTCCTGAAATAGATTCAATTTCACATTTCATTGTTGAAGAATTATCAGAAAAAATATCAGATTGAATTTTATTTCCAAAATTTTTATATTTTTTAGGTTTTCTTGGAATACAACTTTTTTTCATTTTTTTAAAATCAATATGAAAAGTTTCAACATGTTGTTCTTTAATATTATTATTCACATTTTCATTTTCTAAATAAGTATTTAATAATCTTTCACTTCTAACTAATTTTATTAAAACTTTAACAACATTTAAATTATCGTTTATTGCATGATAACAATAATCTAATTCATTTTTATTTTTTTGAGAATTTGCATATAAATAAAAAGGTAAAATATAACCTAAACAATTTAAACTTTTTCTTTCTAGTGTATTTCTTTTTATTATCAAATTATTTTCATCATTTAATAAAAGTTTTAAATTATAATTATTCATTGAATTTCTCTTTAATTTGCTATTATTTATATTATTAATATTAATAACTGGATTATGAATTTGATTTTGATAACTACTTCTTTTAATTGAAGTAAAAATTAATTTATTATGATTGGGACTATTTATATTTGTTTGAAATTCTTTTTCAAATCTTTTTTTTTTTTTTTCTTTTTTTTCTTTTTTTTTTTTTTTAGGATTATTAAATCATTTATTTATTTAAAA
>JAEEGK010020902.1_pt1 | contig 13872 bp, 13 predicted proteins | sample 8958771 | NCBI WGS metagenome assembly JAEEGK01 (sample SAMN16246547, study PRJNA631951) | gut metagenome | biome: gut microbiome; feature: rumen; material: SC-attached | host: Bos | place: Iran: Karaj | collected 2018-10 | reverse complement strand
AAAAGGAAAGCTTAAAAATGCTGCTTCTGCAGAAGAAGCAAACAAGATTCTTGCGGAAGCAAAAAATGGTGCTGAAGAGGCAGGAGTAATTCTAGATGAAGAAGACCTTGATAATGTTGCAGGAGGTTTGTCTCAATCATGGGCAAGCCACCTGTATAGTGCAAAAGGAGACTTGCAGAAACTTCCATTTGACACAGCAAAATACGATGAAGAAATTGAATGGCGTAGAAAGCAAAGGCTTGAAGATGAAAGAATCTGGAAGATGAAATACCAACAATAATACGCTAGGGAGTAAAAAATGGAATTAATCGGAAAGTTAAAGGACGAAATATCAAAAGCAAAAGACAAAAAAGAAGCCAAAGAAATTATGGAAAACGCCGGTATGAAACTTACAGACGATGAGCTTGATGCTGTTGCTGGTGGGGCAGGTTTTCTACATGCAGCACCAAAATATATTCGTGATTTAATCGAGGTGGTTACATTTGAGGATTCAAGAAGAAACAGTTCGTGTAACAATAAAAAAGACATGGATATTATGCACTTATTATAGTCTAAGAATAACTAACCATAATAATCACGCTATCATATATCAACTTGTTGAGGGGGCTTTACGCCGCTGTCATTTGCGATTTAACCATAAAAGAGAAATAATATGAACTTATTACTAAAATTAAAATCTGCCTTGCCTTGTATGCTGGGTTCTTTTGCAATAATCATTACAGGCTGTGCAGCAACAAAAAATAATGTAAATAATCTTTCATTTCTTACATACGACGACTTAATAAAAGCTAACAGCAGGGAATCAATTCTTTCCCGCCATAATAGCTGCAGCTGGCTGAGCGTTCCTGTTCAGGGAAAGCATTTTAGTCAAAATCTTGACGCGTATGGATTCAGTAAACTTGCTTTTTATTCACAAAAAGACTGTGTATACATGAATCTGGAATATAAAGGCATAAAAGAAAGCGAACTCTTATCTGAAGAGGCTGTGTATACAAGTACGGATGAAGTATGGCGTCTTTGCAAGACTGACGGAAGCGAGCGTTATATAAGTGCGTGGTTTGCAATGAGTGAAAGCGAAATAAAAGATAATGCTTATCCGCTTGAAAGCCTTGTTGCCATTACGGACGGAAAGGCTTATGGCGAAAAGCTTCTCCGTGTGAAAGACAATAAAGACGGAACGCTGACCTTTGTAACAGAATCTCCTCTTGAATCAGCTTCTGATGTTCAGAACGTTCCTGAAAGCTGGAAAAATGCAAGTATGGAATACCGCTATACTGTAAATGCGGAAAACCTTGAGCTTATTAAGCTTTCAACCTACGTGTGTACAAAAAAAGAAAAGATTCCGTACATTTTAGAAACAGTCAGCTACGACACTCTTCCGCCTGTTGAATGCAATGAAATACGCACTAATATTTCCGCATTGCGTTCCAAAAAGAGTGAAAAGACTGATAAAAGCCGTACTATAACTGCTGTATATGACCCGGGAACTGCAGGCGAACAGCGTTATTCAGTTACAGCAGATATTTCCTACGGAATAAAACCAATAATCCGCCAGGGATACAAGCTTTTTATAGACCCTGAATGTACAGTTCCGTATAAAGGCACAAACGGCCTGGTTGACGTTACGATTTATTTGAAGAAGTAAGTTTTGCCATGTAGAATTCTTCACGTGACATGGCACTACAGGAGAAATAAAAATGGAATTAGTCGGAAAGTTAAAGGACGAAATGGCTCAGGCAAAAAATAAGGAAGAAGCCAAAGAAATTATGGAAAATGCCGGGATGAAGCTTACCGACGATGAACTTGATTCAGTTGCAGGCGGTAAAATCGACTATACATATACAAAATATATTGGACCTAAAGGAGCTGCCTTTTAAGTACAATACAGTATGAGGTATTGTCAGTACACTGACAATACCCTTGTTACAGTTGAGTTTGTATCCCATCCACCTTACTAACAATACCCTTGTTACAGTACTATCAATCCCCTTGTTACTGCGGTCGATGGGAGTATACTCTAGTTAGAGTGTGGTGCTAATCTAGGTAGAGTGTTTGTATCATCTAATTAGGCAGAGTGTATCATCTAGGAAGGGTGTTGTAGCTGTACCTCAAAAATACAGCGTATTTTTCGTTTTTGTAATAAAATGAACAGGGGTATACAATAATAATAAGGTCGTTGCCAGTGTTTTTACTGTCCGGTACGGCTTTTTTTATTAATCCATAAATCCTGTTTCTAATACATAATGAATATACTGCCTAATTTATCAGAAATCAACTGTTTTTGCACCTCACTGTGTTAAGATTATATTAGTAAATGGAAAACTGTATTAAAACACTTGCGGACAGATATTATCAGCTTTATCTTGTACCTGAAAAAGGTAAAAGTGACTCAGAAGAATACCAGCGCATTGTAAAATCAGGTGGAGTTCCTGACTGCTTTTCAAGCTCAGGCGACAGGCCCGATTTTCCTCCCTCCTTTACAGGTACATCAGACGACAGACTTTTTACGATTCAGACTCCTGTAGGTCCTATTGAATGCATTTACCTTGAAAACCGTACGGACTTTGAGCGGATGATACAGCTTCTTGCATGGAAGTGCGAAGATAAACCAGTGCCTGAAACAATGGGGGCTTGTACAATTCTTGGAATCATAAACTGGCGTAAAATTGAAGCTCATAAGACACAGTTTCTTTCTTCCGGCGGAAATTTCCTTGAATGGCCTGACGAGTTCGCTTCGTTTACCAAAGATAAAAAAAACTTTAAGGATAAGCTAGTAATTATTAGCAAAGGTTTTTATAGTGCGGTTACATCTGAAACTCTTGCTCTTGATGAAAGCCTGTGGCTTAAGCAGTCTGAGCGACTAAGGCTTTACCATGAAATTACTCATGTTATCTGCCGTGAGCTTTTCCATGAAAATATAGATGCTCTTTGGGACGAGCTTCTTGCCGACTGTATCGGACTGTGTGCGGCGACTGGCGAATATGACGTAAGGCTAGCAGAACGCCTGCTTGGAATAGATTCTTCTGGTCTTTATATCGGCGGCCGTATGAAAAATTATTTTGATGAAAGTGAGGATATGCAGCAATATGTTCCTCAGGTTCATAAATATACAGATTTTTTAAGTAATTCAGTACGGAGCCGTGCTCACATAAATATGACAGATGAAGAGCTTTTTGACCTAGTAATTACAGTTGAAAAAGAATTTTGTTCTTCAAAGAATTGAGCACGGAAAATTAGCTTACTTTCATCATGCCGCGTAGTCTTTCTAATGCCTTTTGATGAAGGCGTTTACATGCACCGTATGAAAGTCCGCATTTTATGGCGACCTGTTTTAAAGTCATTTTTTCATAATAGCAGTAAATTATGAGGGCTCTCTCCTGTGGCAAAAGCTGCTTGAGTGCCCGGGATAGATTTTCAAGAGCTTCGTTTTTAAAGTAATCATCTTCAGTGTTTTCTTCGTTTGCAAATATACTGTTCGTTGGAAAGAAGTCTGCTAAAAAGTCCATGGATATAAAGATATTCTTTTTTCTTTTATAGTTTAACAGGCTGTTTTTTGTGATTGTATAAACAAAGCTTGAAACGGCATCCGGATCTCCACGATAAGAATCGGCTGATTGAACTATCTTTGAAAATATATGGGAATGTAAATCTTCTATATCTTCCTGATTAGAAAGGTGATAGCGAAGGTATGCATAAACTTTCTGTGAATAATTTTCAAAAACTTTTTTACAATCAATCATGATTAAATGCCGTTACATATAATTTTACTTTGAAATGTCTAAAATGTCTATTTGTGTAATAGGAATTATGCAGATTACGCTTTAATGCACAACGGAATCCTTATTCTGGAAATTTGTGATTGATATCCACACCGGTGCCTGCTGCACTGAGCATATCTAAGTCGGATTCTTGAAGAGTATTGTTTTCTAAATCTGATTCTGCAGATTTAATTACAGAGTCCAGATGGGGATTTTGTTCAAATTTCTGGAAATCAAATAGAGAGGCTAAATATTTAGAAAATTTTTCTAGAGATTTCTCGTTTTCTGCCAATTCAATTCTCCTGTCTACAGCAAACAGCATTATACTATCAGCTATTTAGACGAGTGAGAATACTTTTGGAGCATTAAAAAGTGAAGTTTTCGAAATACTCATAGAGTGTACGTTGTTCTGCGCTGCAGGGGAAGGAACAAGGTGTATTTTTCCCTTTTCCATTAAGTTTTTTATCTTTTCAAGGGATGCTTTATGTGTTCTTTTTACATTGTCATAAGACAAACCGATCATACTTGCAACTTCATTAAGTGATTTTTCCTGCCACCAGTGGATTACAATAATCAGTCTTTCTTTTGAAGAAAGATTTTCCAAAGCATAGGCAAGTTCTTCAAGTCTTTCTTTTTTGCAATAATCTTCTTCGATTTCTGCAGAATGTAAAAAAAACTCGTCTATGGTATCTGATATTTTTGCCGTACGGTAATAATCAATAACTTGATTTCTTGTTATTGTGTATACAAAACTTGAAACGGCGTTCGGATTGCCTTTGTAACTGTCAGAGGATTGACAGATTTTCAGGAAAACTTTTGAATGTAATTCTTCAACATCGTCTTGTGAAGAAACATGGCTTCTGAGGTATCTGTAAACTTTTTCTGAATATTGCTTATAGGTTTTGTCTAAATCAATTTTTTTTGAAACACCAGACATGTTTTTTAATTCAACACTTTTTCCCATAACTTGAATTTTAACTTAATATTAAAAAACTCCAAGGTTTTGGAAAAAAAATCTGCTCTGTTTTTTAACAGGTTCGTCTAAATAAATGTAACTAATGTTGCTGCTTCCTTGTGGAGGCAAAAAAAATATAAGGCAAGGAGATTCACTATGAATTATGCTGATTTTAAGAAAAAGGTAAAAGAAGACAAGACTTTTGCTGCAAAATTCAAGGATGTAAAAGATGTTGCAGGTCTTGTAAAAGCTGCTGCTGCAGAAGGCTATTCGTTCACCGCTGATGAAGTTAAGAGCGAAAAACTTTCTATCGGAGACCTTGACGCTGTAGCTGGTGGTTCTACAATTGTTGTTAGTGACTGGTTTGTAGTAGGCTCAAAAATTGTAACACCTAACTAATTTTTTTAGAATAAATGCTTACAGTTATTCAGCTCGGTTCGGTTTATTAAGCTGAATCGGGCTGTTTTTTTACGAGGTTACTGAATGAATTTTTCAAATCTTTGCTTAGTTATTACAGACAAGTGCAATGCTCAATGTGAATTCTGCTGTTTTTCATGCACTCCAAAAAATACGCAGGTAATGAGCGAAGATTTAATGTTTCGTGCAATACATGATGCAAAAAAAATAGGGATTTCTGGCGTAGGTTTTAGTGGCGGAGAATGTTTTTTATACCCGGAACTTCTTTTAAAAGGGGCACAAGAAGCAAGAAGAAATGATATGACTGTTTTTATAGCCTCTAACGGTTTCTGGGGCTCGTGGGAAAATGAAAAAATAATTGATTATTTAAAAAAACTTAATCCGGATAAAATAGCTTTCAGCCGGGATTTTTTTCATGAAAAATATGTAAAACAGGAAGATTTTGATAAAGCATTTAAAGCTTGTCAGGAACTTAATATAAGCTGTGAACTTGAAGTTGCAGATTTTAACGGAGAATATTCTGCCGGGCGTTATTTACAAAGTCTTGGCGAAAAAAAATATGTAACGCAATGCCGTTTTTATGCAGCATACAGGGCAGGAAGAGCTTTAAATCTTCCTGAAGAGATGTTCCTCAATTTTGCAGATTCAAAACACGCCGGCTGCATTTATGATGGAAAAATTTCAGTTTTTTACAACGGAGATGTTTATCCATGCTGCCGGCATGAAGTCTATGGAACACAGATGAAAGTTGGCAATATGACAGAAAAATCATTGCAGCAAGTTCTTTCTGAAAGCGATGTTCCGAAAATCTGTGACGTTATACTTAATTGTAACAGAATGGCTAAACTTGTTGAAATTGCACGGTCAAAACTAGGCTACAAAATATCTGAAAAGATGGGCTGTTCCTGTGATTTTTGCAGGGAACTTTTTGGAACAGAAGAAAGGAAAAAAGCAATGCTTCCGTATGTAGAAGAGCTTTACGAAGAGATTCTTGTAAAAGCTGCATTAAATATGACAGGTCAATAAAACACAGGGGAGATATAATATGCTTTTCAGTAAACTTGCAATTGCCATTACAGATAAATGTACCGCCGCCTGTTCAATGTGCTGTTTTTCCTGTTCTCCTTCATGTAAGCAGCATCTTGAAACAGATTTAATAAAATCTGTAATTGACGAAGTAACAGAAACTAAAACAATGCGTTCCATCGGGTGGTCCGGAGGCGAAGCGTTTTTATATTATGATCAGATGCTGGAGTGTACGGTTTACGCAAAGTCAAAAGGACTTCGCCTTACCGTAAATACAAACGGTTACTGGGGAAAAGATCCTGTAAGAGCTCTTGAAATGATGAAAGAATTGAAAACTGCTGGAATTGAACTTGTTTCATTCAGTGCGGACCGTTATCACCAGCAGTTTGTTCCGATAAAAGACTTAAAGACAGCCCTTAGAGCCTGTGATGAAGCCGGACTTTTAACAGATATTTCATTTATGGATACTAAGGATAGTGATGATATTGTACAGCTTACAGAACAATTAAGACCTGAAATTTATCATACAATAATTCAGCCGCATCCGCTTTTACCAGTCGGAAGAGCAATGGAAACAATCAAAGAAGAAAGAATTGTTACATTATTTAAGACAGAAAATTCTAAATGCTCGTTTGGCGGTTTGGTTCATCTTAATTTTGACGGTAATTATTATCTTTGCTGCTCTCAATTCTGTAAGGAAATTCCGCCTATAAAAATAGGAAAAGCCGGTGTTTCACCTTTTGGTGAACTTGAATCAAAAGTGTCTTCTAATCCTTATCTTTACATTATGCTAATGGAAGGCTTTCACTGGTATGTTGAAAAGGCAAAAGAATATGGAATTAAAATTCCTAATTATCTTTGCTCTCCATGTCATTGCTGCTACTTTGTTTTCAGAAACAAGGACTTTTTACGCCAGATTCGTGATGATGTAGAAAAAGAATCTGAACGGTTGCATCTGCAAAAGCTTTTTGAATAAAAATGTATTATCAGTTTCAGATCCGGTTTTCTAAAAAAACAGGAAAAGCAGAATATCTTGAAAGCCTTTGCAATAAGCTTGAAGAGCGTTTTGCAAAGGATGGAGCCGAATTCAATATTATAGAAAAAGCAGGAATAGTTTCTAACGGTTTTTTGCTTAGTCCCTGGGGAAGCGTTGAACACTGGTGGGATAATTTTTTTGATTGCGACAACTCCTATGACATTACTTTGATTAACTCCAATTATGATGTTTTTTCCTGGATTATTAAAAATGGAAAATGTGTGAATTGTTCAAAAATTGAAGTTGTTTCCTGCGCACCTGAAATTGTAACGGTTAAAAAAGCCCTTAAATGGCTTAAAAAAACTCCTGAAAATGAACTATATAGAAACAGAGATGTAATTGACAGTCATGTAAAAGAGCTTTGCGAACAAATGAAAGCAGGTCTCTGGAAAGATACGGCAGATCCTATAGAAGTTTTGTCCAGCGGAGAACTTGTAAACGGACAGCACAGGCTGAATGCCGTTATAATGGCAGATATGAGCGTTTCTATGAATGTAAGAACTTACAGAAAATGTTCTGATTTGTTTTTTTAGTAGAGATTTTTAATATTTTTATCATTATATAGTTAGCTTTTATACAAAAAATAGGTTACAATTTTTGTATTAGGAGTAAAAAAAGATGACAAACGGAATGTTTAGACAGAATGCTTTGCAGAAGCTTTCATCTCCGGAACAACTTGATTATGCGGTAACAATTATTAAACCTTCCAGCTGGATTATTATTGGTACGATTGGAATTCTTCTTTTTGCTGCTATTGTCTGGGGCGTGTTTGGCACTATCCCTGAAAAAGTTAACGGTAGCGGTGTTCTTATTAATTCAAGTGGCCTTGCAAGTATTACGTCTGCTTCCGGCGGTATTGTAAAAGATGTTTTCCTTAAAAAAGGAGAAACTGTAAGCAAAGGGCAGATTATTGCCCGTGTAGAACGTCAGGATTTGCTTGAACAGCTTCAGATTGCTTCTCAAAAACTTATTAACCTTCAGCAGGATTATGATAATACGGCAGGTCTTTCAGTCCGCAGTACAAACCTTACGGATGAAATGCTTGCAAAAAGCGAGAGGGATTTACGCTCTCAGGTTTCAACCTTGTCTGTACAGATTGCAGATGCAGAGCGTAAGGAACAGAATATGAAATCCCTTTTTGAAGACGGAATTATTTCTGAAAGTATGTACCTTTCTGCAAGAAGTGAACTGCTTTCTTTGCAAAGACAGAAGCAGGAAACTGAACAGAAAATTATGGATACAGGCGTTAGCCGAATTAAAACTACCGGGGAATCAAGCAAACAGCTTATGGCCTTGCAGCATCAGATAGAAGAAGCTAAGAAGCAGCTTGAAATTCAGCAGGAGTCTTATCAGAATGCAACCCGTATTGTTTCTCCGCTTTCCGGCAGAGTTTATGAAGTTTCACTTGTACGCGGCTCTTATGTTGCAACAGGGGCTGCTATAGCAATTATTGAACCTTTTTCAAGTGATGGTTACTCGCTTGAATCTACAATGTTTTTTACTGCCCAGGATGGTAAACGTATAAAACGCGGTATGAATATTGCCGTAAGCCCTGCAACTGTAAAGCAGGAGGAATATGGATTTATTCAGGGAATTGTAACGAATGTTTCAGAATTTCCTGTAAGTAACCAGTACCTTATGGCAACGTTACAGAACCAGGCTCTTGCAGAAAGTTTTGCAAAAGCTGGTGCTCCTATTGAAGTTAAGGTCAGTCTTATTCCTGATCCATCTACAAAAAGTGGTTTCCGCTGGTCATCTTCCAAAGGCCCTGACAGTACGCTTGGAACAGGTGTGTTGTGCACGGGCTCTGTTACTGTGCGCACTCAGAGACCGGTACAGCTTGTAATTCCATTAGTTAAAAGAAAGATTTTTGGCGTAGGAGAGCGCAAATGAAAGACAAAAAGTGCTTCACTTACAGCCAGAAACGTGTAAAAACTCCTACTGTTTTGCAGATGGAAGCAGTGGAATGTGGAGCTGCTAGTCTTGCAATGATTCTGGGATATTACGGCTCTTTTATTCCTTTGGAACGGCTTCGTATAGAATGTGGTGTTTCCAGGGATGGTTCTAAGGCTTCCAAGATTATTCTGGCTGCACAGCGGCTGGGTCTTGAAGCTTCAGGCTATAAACGAGATCTTGAATCTATTGGCAAAACAAAGTTTCCTGCAATAATATTCTGGGAATTTAATCACTTTGTTGTTCTTGAAGGATTTAAAGGAAATAAAGCATATATAAACGATCCTGCAAGCGGAAAAAGAGTTATTCCCTATGAAGAATTTGACACTTCATACACAGGTGTAATCCTTGAATTTTCTAAAGGTGAAAACTTCAAAAAGGAAGGTAAAAAGCCTTCAATTGTTCCACTGCTTAAAAAACGTATGACAGGAATGAAATCTGTTCTTCTTTATATAATCCTTTTAGGATTGTTCCTGCTTATACCTGGCTTTGCTATTCCGGCTTTCAGCCGTTTTTTTGTTGATTCAATTTTAGTTGGACAGATGAGCGGTTTCTTAAAGCCTCTTTTAATTGCCATGGGATTTACTGCTGTTTTACAGGGATGTCTTGTGTTTCTGCAGCAGTATTATTTGAACCGCTTTCACATGAAGATAGCGCTTTCTTCTTCCGTAAAGTTCTTAAACCATGTTTTTAAAATGCCTGTAGACTTCTTTTCTCAACGTATGCCGGGAGAAATCTGTAACCGTATTCAGGCTAATGATAGTGTTGCAACCCTTATTTCGTCCCAGCTTACAGGGGCTGTTATAAATCTTTTCTGTGTTGTTTTCTATGCGGTTATCATGTTTACCTATGATGTGCCTCTTACGCTTTTATGTTTCTGTGCAACAGGCCTTAATTTTCTGATTATGAAGTTATGTTCGGAGCGTGTAAGAATCGGAATGTTCAAAACACAGATGGAATATGGAAAACTTTATGGTCAGACAATGAGCGGTATTGGAATGATAGAAACCCTTAAAGCTTCCGGTCTTGAAAATGATTTTTTCCAGAAGTGGGCAGGGCAGCATGCTAAGGTTTTAATGCAATCGCAGGGCATGAGCTATCTTTCGCTTATTATTTCGCAGATTCCAAGATCCATTACGCAGGTGCTGAACCTTCTGGTTCTTGCAGTTGGAGCATTACGTGTAATGCATGGGGACTTAACAATTGGTATTCTGGTTGCATTCCAGTCGTTGCAGGCAAGTTTTATTAATCCCGTTACTCAGTTCCTTCAGATAGGTAAAGAAATTCAATCAGGGCAGGCAGATATGCAGCGCCTTGATGATGTAATGGAATATCCGCCTGAAAAACGTTACAAAGAAGATTTTGAAAATAAAGATACTGATAAAGCTTGTGAAGAAAAAAAATCTGGAGTAGTGGAAACTGTAGAAAAACTTCACGGTTATGTTTCATTAAAAGATGTTACGTTTGGTTACAGCCGTCTGGAACCTCCTCTTATTGAACATTTGAATCTTGAACTTAAGCCTGGAACCCGAGTTGCTCTTGTAGGTGGTTCTGGTTCCGGTAAGTCTACAATCGGAAAGCTTGTAAGCTCTTTGTATAAACCATGGAGCGGTGAAATTCTGTTTGACGGAAAGCCGCTGAATCAGATTCCAAGGGCTCAGTTTTCAAGTTCTGTTGCTGTAGTTGATCAGGATATCTTTATGTTTGAAGGCACTATCCGCGACAACCTTACTATGTGGAATGCTGCTGATACTGACGAGCAGATGTACATACAGGCTGCAAAAGATGCATGTATTCATGATGTAATAGCAACAAGACAGGGTGGTTACTACAGTATGGTTGACGAAGGCGGCCGCAATTTTAGCGGCGGCCAGCGCCAGAGACTAGAAATTGCCCGTGCCCTTACAGGTAATCCGCGCATATTGATTATGGATGAAGCAACCAGTGCCCTTGACCCGGTTACAGAACAGATTGTTGATGAAAATATCCGACGCCGTGGTTGTACCTGTATTATTATTGCGCACAGGCTTAGTACAATCCGTGACAGTGATGAGATTCTTGTTCTTGACCGCGGAAAAATTGTGCAGCGCGGAACGCATGATGAACTGGTTGCTGTTGACGGTTTATACCGTGATTTAATTAAGACTATGTAATTGATTGTGGGTGACTTGATATGGCAGGAAAAAATAATTTAATAACATTACGAAATGATGTCTTGTTTGATTTTGCTCCTGATGTACTCTTTTACAGGGTAGTGCAAGGCACGGTCTACATGTTTGCAATTGAAAAATTGCCTGATGGCCTGGACAGTGCCCGTACAGAAATTGCAACATATAAAGCAGGGGATTTTATTCTTGCTATACCGCCTGTAAAACAGGAAAGTGGAGTTATTCGTTTTGTTCTTACCGGAACATTAGACAGTCAGATAGAAGGTGCAGACCTTAAATCGTTTGATAATTCTACTGAAGGAAGGGCAAAACTTGAAAATACAATTTTAGCTGCATCAAATCTTCTTTTTACTGAATACAATGAAAAACCTGATTTATCTGCTGTTTTAGATTCTGCTGATAAAGAAAAAGCTGTCCGTGAATACGCTGATGAGCTTTCACAAAAATTGTGTAAGGCACGTGCAAAGCAAATCCAGGAAGAAAGTTTATATTTTTCTCGCCGCATGCAAAGTTCTAAAAAGGCATTTTCAGCTGCCATTGAAGAAATTGCAGCTGTTGCATCCGGTAAAAAACAGCATCTTAGTGAAATTTCGTCAGATGAAAATCCTGTTTTTAAAGCGGCTTATCTTGTTGCCAAATTTGATGATATAGAGTTTAAAACTATCGTTGGTAAAAATTATGATACCAGCGATGCTTTGTTTGATCTGGCAAAAGACAACAATATACGTGTTCGTTCTATAACACTTCGCAAAAAATGGTGGACTAAGGACAATGGTGCTTTATTCGGATGGTATAAATCAAAATCAGAAACTGAAGATGAAGATTTAATGGAACCATGTGCTCTTCTGCCTGAAAAATCAGGCGGTTATGTCTGTGTTCTTACTGTAAGTAATAAAAGTGAAATTGTAACTGCGGAAAATGTTCAAAATATTTCTACAACTGCATATATGTTTTATAAACCGCTTCCTAGTATCCGCATTACACTTAAAAAGCTTCTTGAGTTTGTATTTGTTTCAAAGAAGATTTTTTCAGATTTTTCATGCTTCATTGTGCTTGGTCTGCTTAGTGCTTTAGCAGGGCTTTTTATACCGGAATTGACAAGAGTTTTTATGGACTCAATTATTCCTCAGGCTGCAAAAAATATGGCTGTACAGATTTCCGTTCTTGTTTTGTTATGTGTTTTTTCTGCAGCGATATTTGATTTTGAAAAGTCACTTGTCATGTTCCGGATGGAAAACAGTTCTGATTTTAAATTACAGTCTGCAATAATGGACAGGCTTTTAAAGCTTCCAGCTTCATTTTTCAAATCTTATACGGCCGGTGAACTCGCTCAGAAAGTTCTTTCAATAACTCAGATTCGAATGCTTGTGTTTGATACACTGTTAACCAGTGCCATGACTTTCCTTTTCTCTTTTGTCTATTTATTCCAGCTGTTCAGATACAGCAGCTACATGCTCAAATGGAGTATTTTATTTTGTTTAATTCCAATTTCAATGAGTGTTATTATTGCTTTATCAAGTCTCAAATGGAATAAAAAGGAAATTGAAACTAAGAATAAAATTTCCGGTATGCTTTATCAATTTATGATTGGAATTAACAAACTTGTTATGACATCTTCAGAAGACCGGGCTTTTTCAGTTTGGGCTAAGCTGTTTTCAAAACAGAATGAATGTATGTACAAAGCCAACTGCTTTAATATGATATCTGCAACTTTTTCGAGCAGTTTTCCGCTTCTTGTAACGCTTTCATTTTATGGAATATTTATGTCGGCTGTTTCAAACGGTAAAATGACTTCTCTTTCTACCGGTAGTTTTTTAGCTTTTATGGCTGCTTATTCTTCGTTTCAGACAGCACTTATTTCAACTATAACTGCAATAATCAGTTCAGTAGATATTATTCCGCTTTATTCTCAGGCTAAAACTATCCTTGATGCACAACCTGAAATTCAGGAATCTAAACCTGCTGTTTCAGGCCTTACTGGAAACATTGAAATAAGCCATGTAAGCTTCCGTTATAGTCCTGACACTCAACTTGTATTAAACGATGTTTCTATGAAAATTGAAAAAGGGGAATTTGTTGCGATTGTCGGCGGTTCTGGTTCTGGAAAATCAACTCTTATGAGGGTTTTACTCGGCTTTGAAAAACCTGAGGCAGGTACGGTATTTTTTGACAATCATGATTTATCTTCTCTTGATGTTGGAAGCGTAAGACGTAATATGGGGGTAGTTTTACAAAATAGTACCGTAATGCAGGATTCAATTTTTTCAAATATTACAGGTAATACGGCTCTTACAATGGATGATGCATGGAAGGCTGCTGAGATGGCAGGCCTTGCAGATGATATACGTGCAATGCCAATGGGAATGCATACACTTGTTTCTGCCGGAGGCGGCACTCTTTCCGGCGGACAGAGACAGCGTTTAATTATAGCCCGGGCAATAGCCAGAAATCCAAGCATATTGATTTTTGATGAAGCGACAAGTGCTCTGGATAACCGTACTCAGGCACAGGTTAGTGCAAGTCTTGAATCTTTGAATGTTACACGTATTGTTATTGCAC
>JAEEGK010020901.1_pt1 | contig 13872 bp, 10 predicted proteins | sample 8958771 | NCBI WGS metagenome assembly JAEEGK01 (sample SAMN16246547, study PRJNA631951) | gut metagenome | biome: gut microbiome; feature: rumen; material: SC-attached | host: Bos | place: Iran: Karaj | collected 2018-10 | reverse complement strand
AAAAAAAAAAATAATATAATTAAAAAACTTATAATTTAAAAACCTAGGACTTAATAAAACAAAATAAAATTATTATTACAAAAATCATTTTAAAAAAAAAAATTTAAAAAAAAAAAAAAAATATATTAAAAAAATAAAACATGTCTTACTTTCTCGATGGTCTCTATGCATCATGTGTATCAACTTTCCACTTAATCTACATAGCATTATTAGGAATTATAATAAAAAAAACAAAAATGGTAAACGACAAATTTAAAACCTCATTATCAAAAGTATTAGCAAACGTAGTCCTTCCTTGTTTCATATTTTCTCAAATAGTAAAAAATTTCCATATAAATCAAATAGATTTAATATACAAAGCATTTATAGGATGTGTCTCATTATATATTTTAGGTTACATAGTAGGATATTTATCAATGAAATTATTAGGTTATAATTCATCACAATGTCGTTTCATTGGAGCAATTTATTCATCACCTCATACAACTTCAATTCCAGTTATATTAGTTACAATAATTGGTCCTGTATTAGATGAATTTATACCTATTCCAACTAATATGCCTGTTAATAGTGAAAGAAGAGCTTTCTTATATATTATTTTAAATAGTATTTTTTCTAATATTTGGAAATGGAGTGGTTGTTATTATTTAATTGAACCTGAAGAAAATGAAAATGATAAAAATGATATTTTAGGTTTAGAAAAAAAAAATGATGATTTAGTTATTTCTGATGAGAGTACAATTGATAAAACTAATATTAAAAAAAAAAAAGATGATGATGAATTTACATTTGAAAAATTTATTAGTAAAGTTATTAATATGCCTATTATTATATGTGGAGTGTCACTTTTTATTACAATGATACCACCTTTACAAAATTTTTTAATTAAACCAGGTGGTATAATGGTTTCTAGTTTAATTTCAGTTAATAATATGATTGGTAAAAGTTATGGTTGTTTAGTTATGATGATGTTAGGTATTTCATTAGCAAAATGTATTAATTTTGGAAATGAAAGTGAAACAAAAAGTTTTTTCAAAACTAAAGATTTAATTATTATGAGTTTAATTAAATTAATTGTTATTCCTTTAATTTCATTTCCTTTTATAATTTATATTTTTAAAAATATTTTACATGCTGATGATGTAATGTTATTTTTATTTTTATTTATGGCACTTGCACCAAGTGCAATTAATATGATTGTTATTTGTACTGTTAAAGGTGCTTATGAAGATGATATTGCTATGCTTATGGTTATACAATATGCTATTAGTATTATTACACTTACTCTTGGAACTACTATTATTATTTATCTTATTGGAAATTTAAATCATGTAGATATGGGTGTTCCTGTTATTAATGCTTTACTTAGTTTAGTTAATAAGTAGTTATTTTTATAATTATTTTTATTTTTAATATTTTTTTTTAAATTTTAATTTTTTTTTTTTATTTTTTTTATTTTTTTGAATTATTTAAAATATAAATTTATTTGTTTTTTATTATAAAATTTTTTTATTAGGGAATATTTATTTTGGATTAATAATTTATTTTTGTTTTAATGGATAAACAAAAGGGACAAAAGAAAAAAATTGAAGGGAAAAAAGTTAAAATAGAAAGTAAAGATGTTAAAGAAGTTAAAGAAGTTAAAGAAGAAGTAAAAGAAAAAACTAAATCAAGAACAAAATTAAAAAATATGAGTCAAACATTTTTAAGTCAAAGCATAAAAAATGAAATTAAATCTTCAAAAAATGTAATAAAAAATAATGTATCACCTTTGAAAAAAAATAAAGATAATAAAGTGCAAAATGTTAATATTCAAAAAACAAATACAATGAATCATAAAAGAACAGGATCATTTCAAATAAAACAGAAAGATATTAAAAAGATATCTAAAGATAATTCAAAAGACAATTCAAAAGAAAATTCAAAAATTAAAAATGAAAAAAAAGAAATTGAAGAAAAAAAAAAAGGAAAAGAATCACCAAATAAAAAAAATGTATTACGTCAATCTCAATTTAAAAAAGTGAATAATAATAATGATAATAACAATAATAAAAATACAAATAATAATAAAACAAATAATAATATTAAAAATAAAAATTCTAATAAAAATATTGTTAATAAAAATAGCAATAAAAATATTAATAATAATACAAATATTAAAAATAAAACTAATATTAAATCAAATAAAATTATTAAAGAAGATGAAAATATAATGGAAAATAAACCTGATTCATTATTACATTTAAATCTTAATAATTCAAATAATATTAGTAATGAAAGTAATAGTAATAGTAATAATAATAGTAATAGTAATTTAAATAATGATAATAATATTTCAATTTCTACTGGAAGAGAATTTAATTTAAGTGAAACATTAAATATAATTTCTGAAATACAAAAACAATTTGAAAATAGTTTGAAAGAAAATAAAAAACCACTTGATGAAATAAAAAAATTAATAGATAATAATATAAATGTTGATAATTATATTCCTTTATCAGAAGTACAAAAAAATAATATTACAGATGATATTCAAAAATCAAGTGAATTAAGAATTAAAAATTATGAAATGGCATTTTATTATATTAAAACTTCATTGGATGAAATAAAATCTTCTTTAAAAAATATAGTTAATCCAGATGAAGAAGAAAATGAAAATGAAAATGAGAATCAACATTTAAATTATGAATTTGAAAAATATTCAAATAAAAGTTTAAATAAATCATCATTTTCAAATAGTTCATTTAATTCAAAAGATAGTAAATCATCTAATTCTAATTCAAATTCTAATTCAAATTCAAATTCTAATTCTCATTCTCATTCTAATTCTAATTTTTCTTCATCAAAAGATGATGTTAAAAAAGAAGTTTCAAGTGTTGATACTGAAAAAGATGAATTAAATAACATTGATTTAAAAGGTGAAAAAGATGAAAAAAAAATTAATAATGAAATAAAAGAAAAAAGTAATAATGAAAATATAAATAAAGAAAAAGATAATAAAAATAAAGATAATAATAATAAAGATAATAATAATAAAGATAATAATAATAAAGATAATAAAGAAAATGATAATAATAAAAATGATAATAATAATAAACATTTAAAAAAAAGAAAATCAATTGATGAAACTGATTTTGAAGAAGGAGATATGTTAGAAAATGCTTCAATTAGTCCTCCAAAAATGCAAAAAGTAAAAGAAATAGGAAATATTAAAGTTAACAATCAAAATTATATGAAAAATAAAGAAAATAAGAAAGAAAAGAATAAAGAAGAAAAAGAAATAAAAACTCATAATAGAAATAGAAGTATGGGAAATAAAAATGATGAATTTGAAAATGAAAATGAAAATAAAAATAAAAATGAAGATAATATAAAAGATAATGAAAATAATTCAAATGAAATTAATAAAAATATAATTGAACCACTTACAAAAGCAGAAATAAAATCAAAAGAAAAATTACAAAATGATTGTTTACTTTTTTAAAATTTATTATTTATTAATTATAAATACCTTATTACTTTCTAAAAAAAAAGTATTTTAAAATAAAAAAAGTAAAAAAAAAACCAAAAAATTTAAAAAAAAAAATAAAAAAAAAATTTTAAAAAAATTAATTTTTAAAATACATTAAAATGGATAGAAGTATAGACATAAATAAAATATTCCAAAGACGTCCAGCTCGTGAATTTTTAAGTAATTACCCAACAAAATTATGGAATCAAATAATTCCAGATGTATTTGAAATAGGAATTTTAAATTTAAAAAACTCATTTAATACATTAAAATTTTCTCGTCAAGAATTTGAAAATATCTTATTTGAATTAAGAAATTATAAACCAAATGAAGAAGAAAATTATTCAATTGAAGAAGAAGAAAATTCAGAATCAAATACAACAAATACAATATCAAATAATGAAATATCAATTAATTCAAATCAATCAATAAATAAAACAGGAAAACAAATTACTACTGCAAGAGCAGAAGTTTTTATTCCAGATATTAAAGAAATTGAAAGAAATATTCCTAAAATTCATCCTAGAAGACCTTATTATACTACAATGGATGATATTAAAGAACAAAATAGAGAAAATAATAGAAATTTAAATTATGTTGAATCTAAAATTAGAGCTCAAGTTTTAAATGATAAAATGATACACAAAGCTATTAAAACACAAAAAAATGTTAATAGAAATAATCAAAGAGATATTAGACAAAGAAATAATAATGTTAATTATGCTATGAGTTTTGATAAAAATTTAAAAATGGAACAAATATCTAAAAAGGAAAATAGTAATAATAGTAATTATTATAATAATAATAGCAATAATAATATTAGTGGAAATAATTTTAATACTTTTAATAATAGTGGAAATAATTATGATAATTCTAATAATAATATGAGTACTAATAATAATTATGATAATAGTAATTATGATAATATGAATAATAATATTAATCAAGATTATTTACAAAGAAGTGGTGATTCTAATTATTATAATAATAATAATAATGAAAATAATTCTAATTTAGTTAATAATAAATATAATAATACAATGGCTTATCAAAATGAAATGTCTAATTCTAATTATAATAATGAACAAGAAGGTAATTTGAATTATAATTATATGAATGATAGTGAAATTATTAATAATAATAATATTCAAGGAAATAATAATTTAGTTAATAATGTTTATAATAATAATGAAATGAATAATACAAATTACAATGATATGTAAAATAATAAAATAAATATTTTCTCTTTAAAACTTTTTTTTATTTAAACATTTATTAAACTTTATAATTAATTATATTTTTTTAAACAAAAACAAATTAATTTTTCAATATTAAAATTCCAAAAATAACAAATAATAAATAATTCTAATATTTAAAAAAAAAAAATGAATAGAAAAGGAAAAAATAAAAGTAAAAATATAAAATAAATCTAACATAAAATAAAATTTGAATAGAACGTTTTCGTAAAAAGCAAAAAAAACTATCATCAGACGATGACAAAACAATAAAAGAACAAGAAAATTTACATAATTCTTCAGTTTCTCCAACCCAAGACCCAATAGAAACATTACCAAAACTAGCAATAGAAAAAGGAAAAGAATTATTATTAAAAGAATTAAAAGAATCTCAAAATCAAAATATAAAAAATCAAAAAACAGATAAAAAACAACAACAAGATAAAAAATTACAAGAAAAAAAATTAAAACCTCAAAAAAAAAAAGAAAAAAAAAGGCAAATATATTACAATGAGAAAAAAGTACATTCTCCAAATTCAACATCAAGTGATTCAAATGAAGATGAAGGATTAAGTGAATATAAAGATAATGGATATCATCCAATTCACATAGGAGAAATATTATTAGATAGATATATAATAATGCAAAAATTAGGATGGGGACATTTTTCAACTTGTTGGTTAGCAAAAGATATGAAATATAATAATTATGTTGCTATTAAAGTTCAAAAAAGTGAACAAAAATATATTGATGCTGCATATGATGAAGTTGAAATTTTACAAGAATTAGAAAAACATAATTTTGATAAAGAATGGATTAAAAGTTTAAATGAATATTGGAAAGATCAAAATTATAAAATTAAAAATGGTTTTAAAAGAGATCATAGTCAAGTTGTTCAATTATTAAATTCTTTTATATTTTTTGGACAAAATGGAAGACATTTTTGTATGGTTTTTGAAATTATGGGAGTTTCTTTATTAGAAATTATTAAGAAATATAATTATAAAGGAATTCCTATTCCTATTGTTAGAAAAATTGCTAAACAAATTTTAATTGGTTTAGATTATTTACATAGAATGTGTGGGATTATTCATACTGATTTAAAACCTGAAAATATTTTAGTTTGTTTAAGTAAGGAAGAATTAAAACAAATTAAAGAAAGTGGAGAATATAATTTTAGAAATAAGAAAAAAGAAAGTTTTGATTTTAAAAATAATAATTTTAATATTCATAATATTAGAAAAATTAATACTAGTTCTAATAATAATAATAATAATAATTTTAATTATGATAATGAAAAAAAAATTGGTAAAAAAAATATAAATAATGATGAAGATAATTTTAATAAGAATAATAATTCTAATAAAAAAAATAATAATTATAATAATAATAGTAATATTTATAATAATAATAATAAAAATCGTAAAAAAAATTCTCCAACAAAACAAGAAAAAGATACAATAAATAAAATGTTAGATGAAATAATAAAAAAAGAACAAGAAAATAAAATAGATTTAGAACAATTTAAAATAGAAGATTTAATAGAAAGACCACAAGTTCAATCAGTTCCAAATATAAAATTAAAATCATTAGATGATTCAATAGATAATTTTTCACAAGAAGAAAATTCAACATCATTAGATTATAATATAAATGAATATTCAAATAAAATTCATTCATATATAGAAGAATATAGTAGAATAAAACATGATAAAAATTACAAAATGAATTTAATATATCAATTTAATTTATTATCAAATATAAAAAATGAAAAAGATAAAAATGAAATAATAACAAAATTAAAAAATCAAAATATAAAAAATGAAAATTTAGAATATGAAAAATTATTAAAAAATATAGATGTAAAAATATGTGATTTAGGTAATGCATGTTGGATAAATCATCATTTTTCAAATGAAATACAAACAAGAGAATATAGAAGTCCAGAAGTAATATTAGGAATAAATTATAATACAAGTGCAGATATTTGGTCATTTGCTTGTTTAATATTTGAATTAATTACTGGAGATTATTTATTTGAACCAAAAAATTCAGATTCTTTTAATAAAAATGATGATCATTTAGCTCAAATTATTGAATTATTAGGAAAAATGCCTAAAAAATTTTGTACTATTGGGAAAAATAGTAAAAAATATTTTAATAAAGATGGTAATTTAATTCGAATTAAAAATTTACAATTTTGGTCTTTAAAAAATGTTTTAATTACTAAATATAAAATTAAAGAAAATGAAGCAAAAAGTTTAAGTGATTTTTTATTACCAATGTTAGAATATTATCCTGAAAAAAGAGCTTCTGCTAAAAAAATGTTAAGTCATTATTGGTTAAAAATGAAAGATAATTATAATTATTATATTAATAATAATGATATTGATAAAAATAAAAAAGATAATTTTAATTGGGATATTAATTATGATAGTGAAGATAATTTAAATTATGCTGATGATGAAGATAATGATAAATATTCTGAAAAAGATTGTTTTGAAAGTTCTGATGAAAGTTTTGATTATAAATATTTGAGAGATGATATTACTTTAAAAGGATTAAATAGTAGTTTTGCTGATTATGGAAAATAATAAACTTATTTTATTTATTTTTAAATAGTGTATAAATTATTATATTTTTTAATTAAATGAAAAAAACAGTTCGAAATTAAGTTATATTAATTACCAATATTACTTCTTTTTCATATTAATATTTTGGAGTTCTTTGCTTTTTTCATTCGAGTCTTCTACAAAACATTTTCCACTTATTTTTATTTCACTCATATTAATGAATAAGTTATGTTCATGTTTATGGAATTATATTTCTTTCGAATTTTCTCTATTGTTACTGTTTTTTTTTCCAAAAAAAGAGTGTTTTAATTGTTAATTATATGGAAAATATTTTTTTGTCTTTTTCTAATTTTTTCTTTATTTTGAATATTAATATGATTATTATTATCATCTTTTATTTTATTTCTCTCTTTTTGAAATTCAATTAATAATTTAATTTCTTCATTGTCATTGATATCATAAATTTGTTTAATTGTATCTAAACCTTGATTAACCCATTCATTTTCTAATAATTCTTTTACAGTAATTCTCTTATTTATATCAGGTTCAATTGACTTTTCAATTAATTCTCTTAAACCATCATCAATAAATTTATATTCTTTATTAAGTACTTTATTTTTTATTTTTTCTTTTATTTTCTTAATCAAATATTGTTTTTTTTCACTTTTTTCTTTATTTTTTTCACTAAAAAAACTTTTATCATTATTATCAATTAAATGTTCATAAAAGCACATATAATATAAAATTAACCCATAAGCAAATATATCAACTTTAATAGCATCTTTTCCCTTAACTTCTTTATTTTCATTAAAATATTCAGGTGATTTAATATTCCATGTTGAAGAAGTTAATACAATATTTTTATTCTTTTCTATTAATTTTAAAAGTGAAAAATCTGACATTTTTATAACAAAACCAATATTTATTAAAAAATTTTCTGGTTTAAAATCACAATGACAAAGTTGATGTCTTTCTAAAAAATCTATACATTGTATAATTTGATATGCAAAAAATTTAATAGTCAACATATTAATATGATAAAGATGAGGGAAATTTTTATGATAATTATTTAAATGTAACATATTTCCTTTATAAAAATAATAAATAAAGTACTTTAAATCTGAATAAATTGCTTTTTCCATTACAGCTGAATAAATAATAATACTTTTATTTTTATTTGTTTTTTTATCTTCATATATATCTTTATAAATTGATAAGGTTCTTATACAATATTTTCCTCTTAACATTTTTGCATAATTAAATTCTTTTTCAATTGAATGTATTACTTTATTATATTCTTCTTTTTCTTTTTCAAATTCTTTTTTACTCTTTTTCAAACTATTTTTTTCATCAAATTTTTTCACTTTCACTATTTTAAAAGCAAAAATGCTTCCATTTACTTTTATAGCAATAACTGACCCAAACCCACCCTTTCCCAATTCACAAATAAATTCAAATTTATGCAGATTAAGTAGATAATCTATAACATTATCTTTTTTAGACATCGCTAGATTCTATTCAAGTAATTCAGTCTTTGTTTCAATTTTAAGTTTATTAATTTATTTATAAAGATGAATTTATATAAAAATAAATCTTAACTATTTTTAAGGTAAAATATTTTTTTTTTAAAATTTAAAAAAATTTTTTATTACTTTTAAATATTTTTCATAATTTATTCAATTTTCTATTTTAAAACTAATTAAAACAGGTAAAATAAATTCATAAGCATTAATTATTTCATTTCTAGACTTTCCTCCATTTATACAAACTATTCCAGAAGTAAAAATTAAAAAAATAATATTTGATTGTTTTTTTTTAAAAATAACTCCAGAAAACAATTCAGGAATATATTTACATTCACTTTTATATTTTTCACTTAATTTTTCAATATTTAAATCATATTCAAAATTAAAATAAGCAATAATATTTTCTACAATAAAATTTTTGATAATAATAGGATAACCAATATTAATTAAAAATTGTGAATATTTAATAATTGATTTTTTGCAATTTTCACTTGAATTTGTTCCAGTACATAAAATTTTTCCATTTGAAAAAAGTAAAGCCATTGATTTTGGTTCTTTTGTTCTTAAAATTAAAGAATTAAATCTTCTTGGATTATATTCTACAAAATTATATTTTTTTGAAATTAATTTTAAATTTAATTTACATCCTAAATCTGCAGAACATATTGTTTCTTTTATTTGTAATTCTGAAGTTTTTGTTTCTTTTATTATTATATCTTTTATTGTGTTTTCTATTAAGAAAAATTCATTTGAGTTTATTTTTGATATTGATTTTAAAGTATTAAAAAAATTTGTATTTAAAAAATTGTTTTTTGTTATATTTCCTGGTTTACCAAAAAAGTAATTTCCTGAATATGGATTTAAATTATTTAAATATTGTTCAAAATCATTTTGACTTTCATTTTCTTCTTCATAATCTAATTCATTATTTGAATTTATTTTAAATTTTTTTCCCATTAAAAAATATTATTTTATATTTTATTAGGAAATAATTTTTTATAAATTCTTAAATTTTGATTTTTACTCAAATTCATTTAATTATTTATCAAAGAAAAAATAATTAATTTAGATTATTTTATAATTTTTTTTATATATTTATTATTTTATATATAAAATATATTAAATAAATTTCATTATATCTTTTAAAGTATTTTCTTCCATTATTATTTGATTTGTTTTTTTTAGAACCAAAAATAATTTTTGATACTTACAAAAAATATAATCTAGTCTACAAAAATTTTTATTATTTTCATATTTATCTAAATCATAAAATTCTTTTGTATTCTCTTCTCTATTAATAAAAATTCTTTTTTTATTCCCATCAATAGTTTCATAATTACAATTACAGCATAAAAAATCATATGAAGTAGTAGAAATAGAAAAACAATAAGGAAGATTAGTTTCAAATAATAAAAATTCTTGAAATTCATTTCTCTAAATTAATAATTAAAAAATTTAAATTTTACATATAAAAACATTTTTTCAATATAAGGTTTATATATTTCATTTCTTAAATCAATTTTAGATTTTTTAATAAAATGAGAAAGCATTTTTGAAGTTCCTTCTCTAATAATTGCTTCTAAAATTTCTGGAAAATTTTCATTTGTTTGATATGTATCAAGTAATATTCTAAATATTTTATTTGACTTATTTTTTATTGCAAAAAATATTGGTTGATTACCATTTAAACAATTTTTGTATATTACTTCTGGATATGTTTTTACTAAAATTTCTACATTTTTTGATTTGTCTTGTTCTATCAAATTTATTAAGTCATCTAAATGATTTGGACCTTTTAAATAAGTTCTTGACATTCAAATAAAAATATATTATAAATTATTATTTAATATTATTTATTTATTTTATTTGTAAATATAAAATTTAAACTAATATTTAAAAAAGAATAAAACAATCTCTAAATATATTAAATAGATATAGAATTCAAAAAAAATTTCTAAATACAATGAATAAAAAAAGTAATTTATTTATTTATTATTTACATAATTTTTTATATTTTATAATTTACTCTAAAAATTTTTAAATAAATTAATATTTGAATTAAACTAATAAATGGAAAATAATGAATCAAGAAATAGAGAAAATTACTTTTTTCCAATAGAAGATGCATCATTATATTTTGGTAGTATTGACAACAAATTTAGAAGTAATACATTTATAGATGAAGAATTATTTTTACAACAAAAAGAAGAAATAATAAAAACAAAAAAAAAAAATGAAAAATACAAAAATAAAATAAGTAATCAAACATCAACAGAATTATCAAATATAAGAATGAATACAACAATCCCAAATAATAATAGTAATTTAAACAATAATAATTATCATCAAAAAAAAATATTTAATGGTGTATTTCATTGTTTAACTTTATGTGATTATAATTTTTTTGAAAGTACAGAATTTTATTGTGACATATCAGGAACAGAAAATGAATCTTTTCCTTTATTAGATTCAACATGGACAAATGAAAAACAATTAAAATTTTATGGTACTAAAATTAAATATATTCAATTAAGAAATTTAGCATTAAGAACTGTAAATGAAGTAAATTATGATACAAATGGTATTGAAATTAATATGAATTTTAATTTAAAAGGTGAGAGTCAATTATGGATTTTTACAAGAAGTTTTGTTAATAAAGAAAATAATGAAAGTTTAATTTTTGATAAAGATTCTAATCATATTAATTCATATGATATTTTTAATAAATATACTTCTTTAATTAAAATTACTAAAGAATCAAATTCTAATAAATGTTATATTTCATTTGGAACTTTTTATGAAGATAAAATTTTTGGTAAAATATATTCAAGAATTTTTTTTAAAAGACAATTAATTGAATTTAATGTTAATAATACTTATTCAAATAATTATTATTATATTGAAAATGATATTTGTGAATTTAATTTAATTTTACTTGATTTAGGAAATGAAGAAATTAAAACTAAAGTTTCAATTAATGGAAGTAAAAAAACAAATGATACTATTGCTAATTTTTATTTACCACTTAATAAAAGAGCTAAAATATTATTTTGTGGTGTTGGACAAGGAATTAATATAAAAGATTTAAGGATAAATTGCTTTAAAAAAGAAGATAATAATAATATAAATAGTAATGGTTTTTTCAGTGTAGAAAAAAAAACTTGTAATTGCTGTTTAATATTTTAATAAAGTAATTGTATTATTTTTTTTAAAAAAAGTTATAATTAATTTTAAATATTAATATAGATTAATATAAATCTTAAATTTTGATATATAATAATTTTTTATTTTTCTTTTTTTTTATTTATTTAAAGTTAAAGGAGTTAAATCAGTTTTAAAATGATATGAATTAATAGGATTAATAATAGGATTAATATCTAAATTAGTAGTTCCAATATTATAATTTTTCATAGAATCTAAAAAAAAATATTATATAAAATTATATCTTACATGGATGTTCTCTTTGTTCAAAAAATCTATTTGTTTTAGGATAACTTGAATTATTATAATTATAATATATATTTGAGGGATAATATTTTTTTGTATTTGAATCATAAATATAATTATTATTATAATTTGGTACTGTTTCAACATATTTATGAGAATCTTCATAATTTCCAATTAATTGTTTTTCTCTTTCATTTAATCTTCTTTTATAATCTTGAAACTCTAAATTATTCATTGATTTTGAAATAGGCAATTTTGGTTTTTCTTCATAAGAATTATTTTGATTTGAAAAACTATAATTTTCATTATTATATCTTGAATTAATATTATTATTATTTTGTTCATTATAATTATTATTTTGATAATTTAAATCCATATTATAATTATTCATATTATTATTATTAATATATTTACTAGGTAAATCAATTTTATTATATTTTTGTAAAGCTGAAGGAGTAAAAAGTTTCTGATTATAAAATCTATTTTTATTATATTCTCCATAAGGAAGTCCTCCTTTTCCAAGTGAGTAAAAATCATAATAATTTAAATTATTATCAATTGGTTTTAAAGTTCCTTGAAATTTTCTACTAAAATAAGTTTGTGGTGTTTTTATTGCATTGTATTCTTGACCAATTTTATCTGTTAAGAAATCTGAATTATAATTTGATACAGGTTGAAAATTTGAATCTATTTTACCAGTTCGTTTTAAATAATTTAAAAATTCAGCTCTTTCATAACTATCAAATTCAAGTTGACGGTTATAATAATTCTGCATTTCTAAATTTATAATTTATAATTAAAAAATAATTAAAAAAAAAAAAATTAATCATTTTGTTCATTACTAAATTAATTATAATAAAAATAAAATTAAATAAAATAATACGATTAAAAATAAAGTTTATATCATAATAAAATTTCTTAGTCGATAATAAAATTAAAACTTCACATAATTAACATAATAGAGATAAAAAATAAAATCAAAGTATATATAAATCTTTTTTTATAAAATCATAATATATATCAAAATCCAGACATTTTTTTCAAAATTATCTTAGTATAATTATATATATTCAAAAGAAAAATTATAATAAATATATGTACACTTTTTTCCTTTATAAAAAGATGATATATTTACAATTCATTTTAAAAAAAAATTAAAAAAATTACAAGCTTTAATAATATAATTTTTTATATATTCCATTGATTTTTTTTTCTTTAACTTATCGATTTCCATCTCAAATTCTTTTGAGTTCAAATATTCGTTAAATATTTGAACATACGTCATATTAAGAAAATCGAAATTTACATCTTTATATTTTTTATTATTTTTTAAAAATTCTAAAACTGATTTATTATGTTCAAAATTTGTGTAATCAGTTTTTTTTATATTTTTATCTTCCATGAAATCAATGAAGTTCGTCAATAATAATTCTTCTAAAGTTGCGTTAAATATTCGTATATTAATATTTTTTTTTAAATTTTCAATAAATGATGGTTGTAAATATGTAAATTTTTTTTTAGATCCTGCTGATTTCAAAATTTCATTTATTTTTATTTTTAATAATTTAAGAAACTTTGTT
>JAEEGK010020900.1_pt1 | contig 13874 bp, 6 predicted proteins | sample 8958771 | NCBI WGS metagenome assembly JAEEGK01 (sample SAMN16246547, study PRJNA631951) | gut metagenome | biome: gut microbiome; feature: rumen; material: SC-attached | host: Bos | place: Iran: Karaj | collected 2018-10 | reverse complement strand
TATCATTGTTATCAGCCTGTTGGTACAGTGTGCTTGCACCATCATCAACTTTTGGTGGAAAATCAGCATTCATTCGGCAGGTATGGGAGCCATCATTGGCGCTTTGGTTAGCTATTCCTATATTTTCCACTTTAATCCCGTGTGGTGGCTTTGTCTGGCTTTGTTGTTCAGTGGTTTGGTCAACAGCAGTCACATGCTCTTGCGTCAGCATACACTATGGCAGGTGTTGGGAGGAACCCTTGTGGGATTTGTATGTGGACTTGTAGGATTGTTTGTGTAATATCAGAATATAAATAATTTGAATTTAAGATGGTTCCAAAGGTAAGTATTATTATGGGTAGCACCAGCGACCTGCCTGTGATGGAGAAGGCTGCTCGTGTGCTTGATGAAATGGAGATTCCTTTTGAGATGAATGCTTTGTCGGCTCATCGTACACCACAAGAGGTAGAGGAGTTTGCATGTGATGCCGAAGGTCGTGGCTTGTGTGTCATCATAGCTGGAGCAGGCATGGCTGCCGCTTTGCCAGGTGTAATTGCTGCCAACACTACGTTGCCTGTCATTGGCGTTCCCATTAAGGGTATGCTCGACGGGTTGGATGCCTTGCTCAGCATTGTGCAGATGCCTCCTGGCATTCCTGTTGCTACGGTTGGTGTCAATGGCGCCCAGAATGCCGCCTTATTGGCTGTTGAAATGCTGGCCCTTAGCGATAAGGACTTGGCAGAAAAGCTGAAGGCTTACAAGCAGGGATTGAAAGAGAAGATTGTGAAGGCCAATGCTGAACTGGCAGAGGTGAAATATAAGTTTAAGGTAAACTAATGCAAAGAAGAAAAACCCATGAGGTGAAGGTCGGTAATATCGGCATCGGCGGAGACAATCCCGTCCGAGTGCAGTCGATGTGTACCACCTCCACGATGGATACGGAAGGTTGCGTACGTCAGATATTGGCGATTGCAAGGGCTGGAGGTGAACTGGTTAGGCTTACCACCCAAGGTGTGCGTGAGGCAGAAAACCTCAAGGAGATACGCCGACGCGTTCGTGAGGAGGGATGTGACGTTCCTCTTGTTGCCGACGTTCACTTCAACCCTCATGTTGCGGAGGTGGCCGCCCTGTATTGCGAGAAAGTGCGCATCAACCCTGGCAACTATGTCGATGCTGCGCGTCAGTTCAAGCATCTAGAATATACTGATGAAGAGTATCAAGCAGAAATCCAGAAGATAGAAGATCGTCTCATTCCTTTCCTAAACATTTGTAAGGAACATCATACGGCAGTTCGAATTGGCGTCAATCATGGCAGCCTCTCCGACCGAATTATGTCGCGTTACGGCGATACGCCGGAGGGCATTGTTGAATCGTGCATGGAGTTCCTTCGCATTTGCATGAAGGAGAACTTTCTCGATGTTGTGGTCAGTATCAAGGCCTCGAATACCGTTGTCATGGTCACCACCGTTCGTCTGTTGGTAAAGACGATGGACGCAGAGGATATGCACTATCCCCTGCACCTCGGTGTCACGGAGGCTGGCGAAGGTGAGGACGGTCGCATCAAGTCGGCAGTAGGTATTGGCGCTTTGCTGACCGAAGGCATTGGCGACACCATCCGTGTCTCACTCAGCGAAGAACCTGAGTGTGAGATTCCCGTCGCTCGCAAATTGGTGGACATGATTCCTGAATGTATGCAGCTGCGTGCTGATGCCGAGGCCAGCATCAAGGATGACACCATCACCCTGACTCTCGATGCCCCAGATTGGGAAACCCTTCAGCTCAAGGCTGCCATGGCTGTTGGTGCCCTGCTCATCGACCGCAAGGCCACGAAACTGGTAATTCTCAATTCTCATTTTTCAATTCTCAATTTGTCGGATCTGTCCGACGCCATCCTCCAGGCTGCCCGCATCAAATTCACCAAGACCGAATATATCTCCTGCCCCGGCTGTGGTCGTACGCTCTATAACCTGCAAGAGACCATCGCTAAAATCAAGGCGGCGATTAAGCAAGAGCAATGTGAGCTTGCTCGCATTGCCGAGCGTGAGCCGGCTCGACTCGAAGAAGTCAAGGCTGCCACCAAGGATTTGGTAGGTCTGAAGATTGGCATTATGGGTTGCATTGTCAATGGTCCCGGCGAGATGGCTGATGCCGACTATGGTTATGTCGGTGCCGGTCGTGGCAAGATATCGCTCTATAAGGCTAAGGAGTGTATTGAAAAGAATATCCCCGAGGCTGAGGCTGTCGACCGCTTGCTGGAACTGATACGTAAGGATCGTGGCATTTAATTGTATAATGCACCCTAAATGATTAAAAAATCTAAAAAACGTTGGATTAATTCGCAAAAGGCATGGCTATTTGAAAAAATTAACCTAATTTTGCGTCGAATTACGTTGAAACTTAAACTTATCAATCTTTAATTAATAACTAATTAAAAAAACAAATTTATGAAGAAAACTTTTTTGTGGATGGCTGCAGCCATCATGACATGCGGACTTGCATTCACCGCTTGTACCGTTGAAGACAACCCTAATCCTAATCCAATGGGTGAGCCCGATCCCGATGAGTGGGAGATTGACTTTTATGCTCTGTCTCAGAAGTATGCCGACAAGGTAGGCCTGACAATCACGGCTGCTATCTATGACAATGTGGGTACTACCAGCATTGTTAACGGTGCTTTGAAGGAGCCCGCTGAGGATGGTTCAACAACTGCTAGTGAGGAACTTGATCCGAGATTTGCTGTGCAGTCAGGTACCAACTGGTTCTTCTACACCAACCACGGTAAGACTGGTCTTTATCAGGGTAATGGCGGTGGCCGTACTTTTGGTGTGCTGGATGTTAAGGCAGATCAGACTATCACAATCGAAGTAACAGAGCAGCCTTCTGTCAAGAGTGGTGATATTGAGCTGTTTACCAAGAGCGATTCTTCATATGTATATTATGTAAAGTCTGATTGTGACGTTGTATTCAATCTGGCTCGTTACAATGTGATTTCTAAGATCTCTGTTGAGGATTTCGTTGGTGTAGAGTACACCGTGAGATTCGTTGATTCAACAGGTAAGAAGGTAAAGGATGATGTGAAGCATAAGGGCGCTGTTGGCCAGCCTGTCACATTGTTCCCCAGCGACATCGCTCCTATCGACCTCGAGGATGGTGGCCGTCTGGTATTCCAGACAGCTAGCAACAGCGAGACCAATGTTGTTAAGAAGGATGGTTCTACTGTTATCACAGTTCTCTATCGTCCTGCTGAGAAGTATTATGTTGTGCTGAACTGTATGGCTGGTAGCACTCTGCTGTATAGATACAATGATGCTGAGAAGTACTGGTTCTATGAGGGTGATGCTCTCACCATCTATCCTTCTCGTGGTATTACTAAGGACGGTGCAACCTACTTTACTCCTGTTAACAACAATGGTGGTAAATATAATGGTGCTGAGATCGTATTCCCAGGCTCTATCACACCAACTGTTAGTGGTGGTAAGACCTACTATATTGGTACACTGAATTATGAGAAGGATGAGAACGTGGTATACTGCAGTGATATAGAGCGTCTGGCTATGTCTACAGAAGAGGGTGGTCTCGGCCAACTCGAGGGTACTGTAAACAGCTGGTGGAGCTTCAGTGGTGGTATCTTCAACCGTTTCTCTGGTGGTCGTGGTATTCGTCTTGATGCTGACTCTTACGTTTGGACAGAGCCTATTGCAGAGGGTGGTAACTATACGGTTACTATCTATGGCCGTAACGATTCGAATGACGCTGCTGATCCTGCTTACGTACTCGGTGTACGTGATGCTGAAGGCAAGATCACATGGTTCGAGAATCTGACCATTCCTTCTTGGGGTGGTGCTGTAACAGGTGAGAGCATTGTAGAGAATGTTAATATTCCTGCAGGTTCATCATTGGTTATCAAGAACGACGATGCTGCTAAGCTGATCTCGCTCGACGATGTGAAGGTAAGCAAGCCCGCTGCTGCTGAATAAAAAATAAAGGATTTATCCTCATATAATAGAAGCCCTCGCGCCCCAAAAGTGCGAGGGCTTTTAAACAAAAAACAATTGCTTATGAAAAAAATATCTACGCTTGCCATTATGGCTTTCTTTTTCTGCCTCAGCTCTATGGCTCAGGTAGTGTTGGGTGACATCAACTTCAGCCTCAAAGAGGGAAGTAAGATCAACCCCGCAACCGGTAAGATTACCGTAACGTTCCCCAATGTCACAGGTGTTGCTGATCCCGCTGCCACGAATTTCGTGTTGGCAGGAAGCTTTTCTGAAGGTCTTGAATTCGACGAGGTCTCTGGCTCATTTGCTTCAGGTGTCACTTTTGATCTGGCTGAGTTTGAGCTCCAGCCTGCCACAGCCTACACGCTGAAGATCGCCTCTGTGAAGGTGGATGGTACGGAACTGGCTCCCGCTGAGGGCTATTCTCTCAATTTCAAGACCCGTGGAACAGAACGCAAGACGTCTTGGACATTCGCTATTGATGAAGATACTAAAGCCAAAATCATTGCTGATGATGGTAATGATCCAGCCTATAATGAAAGTAATGGCGGAACATATTGGAAATGTATTAAGGCCGATGAGCGCCATTTTATCCACCAGACTCTTAAGGATAGTGAGATTATGCTTGATGCAGACAATATCCTACCGATGTCTGAGGATTTGACCTTCACAGCTAATCCTGACCAGATGTTTGTTGGTGATATTGATGGTAAATTCAAGGGCCTTTTAGTATTCAATGCTACCAAATTGCGTATGACGATACCTGACTGTAAGGTGGGTGATGTCATTACGTTCAATGGTGTCAATGCTACCAAGGGTAATGAATCCAAGCAGACCTGTATCTGGGCATTAAATGGTGGTGCGATTGCTCCTGATGGCCTCGTCTCATCAACGGGTCTGCAAGACTCTATTTGGGTGAATGCCGATGCCAACTATAAGTTTGAAGTTCAGGTAGATGGTGATCTTACTTTCCAGTTCGGAAACTTCCGTATGAGAAGTATTACCATTTCTGAAGCCCAAGAGAAGAAACCCTGTAAGTACAATGTCATAGCTACTTACCAAAACACTGACATGATATTCGTGCTGAAGGAGCTGGTTCCTGAGACCGAGGGTATGACGGGTACCACCGTGAAAGCACAGTTCCCCTACTGGCTTGCAGACGAGGGAGGCAATGTATACCAACATAGTGCAATCAGCAAAGAGTTTAATGCTTCGTTCGAGCTGAATAGTGATACAACATTTGTTATGGAATATAACGCCACTGATTACGATGGTTGTGTATTCCTCTCTGAGGGTGAAGACTTGCAGGGGGCTATTGAATGTACGAGTGGCAATGCTGCTATCCGTTCTTCTATGGGTAAGGCTGGCTATGTGACAGAAGATCTGAAGCTCGTGACGCTGCAGCCTGGTACCTATAAGATCCGCGCCGTGCTCTTCGACGCTGATAAGGAGCCCGCTTATATCTGCACACTGACCAAGGGTGAAGGCGAGGAGAATGAGATTTACCTCTCTGCTGTCTCTACCAACTGGACTGAGACCGAGTCAGATCTGCTGACCATCACAGAGCCTACCGACATTACGTTGAAGGCCGGTGGTAGTGAAAATCATGGTATCGATGTGATCATGATCTATGCTGCAAGCAACGAGTCTGATGGTATTCAGGAGGTGAAGTCTGCTCAGAATACAGCCGTCCGTAAGGTCGTCAAGAACGGTCAGGTTCTCATCGAGACCGAAGCCGGTATCTTCAACGTCCTCGGCGTACAGATGAAATAATTGTTATCATAACCACAGATTTCGCATGCGGAATCTGTGGTTTTTAAATTAGACTTATGAACAAACTACTTATACTATTATCTATCCTGCTGTCGTTAGCGTTAAATGCTAATGCACAACGAGTCATTGACAAACTGGATCGCGGTGTGGTGGCGGTGAAGACCACCAGTGGCGTTTTTGTCAGCTGGCGCATACAGAGTGATGAATACTATGATGTCACATACAACCTATATCGCAATGGTTCGCTCGTAGCAGAGAACCTGCCAACCTCCAACTACACCGATGCTGGAGGCGACACTTCCTGCAGCTATACGGTTGAAGCCGTGAAGCATGGTGTGAAACAGTCCAAGAGTGCCGCTGCTACCCCTTGGGCCAATAGTTATCTGGAGATAACTCCCCAACACGACAAATCGATTACCTCCATCCTCGTACCCAATGATGCCTGCTGTGCAGATGTCGATGGCGACGGTCAAGTGGAGATACTCTTGAAATATGACAACCAGAGTGAGGTCAACGCCAGTTTCCCTCGCGATGGCCATAATGGCGAATACTCTATCTTTGAGTGTTTGAAGCTTGATGGCACCGTACTCTGGTGGGTGAACTGCGGTCCGAATATGGGCGACTTCCAGAACAATGAACAAAACATTGTGGCCTACGACTGGGACCTCGACGGAAAGGCAGAGGCTATCATGCGTGCCGCGGATGGTACCACGATTCATGCTGCTGACGGGAAAACTTATGTTATCGGCGATGCCTCGAAGAACTACCGTGCTGCCACAGGTGGTGGTACCAACTGGTTCATGCATGAAGGCGCCGAATATCTTGTCTACATGAATGGCGCCACAGGTGTGCCTTATGTCACGATGGATTATCCCTTGAAGCGTCTTGAGAACGGTGAGACCGACCTGAATGCAGCCTGGGGTGACGGCTATGGTCATCGCTCCTCTAAATATTTCTTCGGCGCCCCTTATTTGGATGGTCGCAAACCCAGTATTTTCCTCGGACGCGGCATCTATACCCGTCATAAGTTCATCGCCTACGATGTGGATCCCAAAACCCATCAACTGACAGAGCGTTGGTGCTGGACCAACAATCGTGCTGGCTCCCCGTGGTATGGTCAGGGCTATCACAACTATGCTATTGTAGATGTAGATTGGGACGGTCGCGATGAGATTGTATGGGGCAGTATGGTGATTGATGATAATGGTAAAGGCCTTTCAACCACCGGACTCGGTCATGGAGATGCTCAGCATCATGGCGACTTTAACCCTTATGTTCATGGTCAGGAGGGATTTTTCTGTAATGAAGACCGTCCCTCCAACAACTACCGCGACCTCACTACGTCCAAACTCTACTATCGTGCTGAAGGTAGCAATGATGATGGTCGCTCTATGGCGGGCAATTTCTGCAACAACTATCCTGGTGCGATGGGACTCTCTGCCCGTGACGAGGCTATCTCATGTGTCACAAACGGATACGTCTCTGGATTGACAAAAAATAACGTTACCCAGAACATGCGTATCTACTGGGATGATGACCTCTGTGAGGAGACGTTTAACTATATAAACGGTAAGAATACGGCTGGTGGTATCTACAAATATGGTAAAGGCCTGATAGAAACCCTTAACGGATCACTGACCAATAATGATACCAAGGGTACTCCCTGTTATCAAGGTGATATCTTCGGCGACTGGCGCGAGGAGGTCATCATGCGTACAGGTAATAACAGGATTCGTATCTACACTACTACCATCGAGACATCTTGGCGTAATTACTCGCTATGGTACGACCACCAGTATCGTAATGCGATGGTCTGGCAGATGTGTGGTTACAACCAACCACCTCACGCTTCCTATTTCCTGGGTGAACTGGAGGGCATCACCGCTGCTCCCCCGGCTCTTACGATGGAGGGACGTACGGAAATTGCCAATGGAGGAACGATCTCTAATAAGGACGAGGAAGTCATTACTTGTGAGACCAACGATATGACCATCAACATCACCGATGGTGCTACACCTTATTTATATATAGATAATGCACCCTCATGGGTTCAGGGCTCTGCACCCTCAGAGGCTACATCAGCTTCCTATAATATCACTTACCAGTATTATACCCACACCTTGCAGGGTGGGGGATTTGGTGGCACAACCCGTGTGGTAAAGCAGGGTGACGGCATTTTGGTATATCCCGAAAAGGATATGGTCTATAGCGGAAAGACCGATGTATGGGCAGGTACGTTGAATCTGAATGGTTCTATCGCCAACTCACCACTGTGGCTTAATCGTCTGACGAATCTCAATACCCCAGCGAAAGCTATTACCGTGAAGTCGCTGACTGCCGACTACGGGTCTACAACTACCATCGGTGGCGATGATGCTATCGGAACCCTCACAGCTACAGATTCGTTGAAGATGGGCTTCGGCTCACGTCTGAAGATCGATCTGTATAGTGATGGTGTCAAGGCTGATCAGATAAAAACGGCTAAGCTGATTGTAGAGACGAAAGATTGGAAAAGTGGTCCTCAATACAAGCAACCCGTCATAGAATTCAACTGTCACTTTGCCAATGGTGAAGAAAAACTTGCCATTGGTAAGTATCAACTCGGAACGATCAGCATTATTGAGGGCGATGTTGCCAATTTGAAGATTGAAGGCATAGCCAAAGTGAAGGCAACCCTCACGATTGAAAACGGAAAACTGGTTCTAAATGTGGAGGGTACACGTGAGGCTGCTGATGTGGAGTGGAACGCTACTCAGTCGAACGTGTGGGATGTGGCTACCACAGAAAATTTCGTGACCCATGATGCAGCACGTGCAGCAGAGACCTTTATCGAAGGTGATAATATCTGGTTTACTGACAACTCGTTGAACAAAAATGTTGAGATATCCGAAGGCACAGAGGTGAAGGCTGGCGATATCTACTTTACCGGTACAGAGAATTACACTTTCAGCGGTGCAGGTAAGATCGTTGAGGGCACATTCCATCACCAAGGAAGTGGCTCAGTCAAAATGGGCAACAACAATACTTACACCGGAGGAAACCACTTGACGGGTGGCACTACTATTGTCAGTTCGCTCTCCAATGCCACACAGGCCTACGGTAATCTTGGTGGCGTCACCACTACAGGTAGCAAATTCTCGATTGAGAATGGTGCTGTGCTGCAGAACACGGCGGCTGTGACCAATGGTTCTATCATCCGCATCGTAGGCAAGGGTGTTATCAAGACCGATGCTTCATTTACCCAGCAGGCTGCCATTGGTGGTGACACATTGGTAAAAACAGGTTCAGGTGCGCTCAACATTACTGGCAATCTCGTTATGACACGTACCATTGTCAAAGCTGGAAACTTGGATTTCAGCGGCACCAGCACCACAAAACCTGTGGAGCTGCAAGGCTCAGCTTCTATCTCGGGCGGAGGCTTTGTGGGTGCTCCGATCTATGTGGCCGAAGGGGCTAAGGCTACGCTGACGTTGACAAACACCAACTATCAAGCCTATTCTGGCTCTTTGACGGGTACAGGACAGTTGACGATCAATCCCACAAATACCGTGAACCGTGTGTCGATTACGGGTAATTGGAAGGATTTCAAGGGTACCATCGTATACAACAACACCTCTATTCTCATGCCTTTGAAGAACAGCGGTATGCCCAATGCCACGCTCAATACGGGAGCCAATACCAACATCGGTATTGCGGCATCCAGTGATAATGCATCCATTACTTATCCTATTGGTAAACTTATCGGCTCTGGTACGCTGCGTCATAAAGAGATGAACTTCGGCAACCAAAATAGCGTATCTGGCAATGTGACGTGGAAGGTCGGATCTTCCGAACTGGGTGACTTCACCTTCAATGGAACGATCTATGATGCAGGCAGTAAGAACAAATCAAACTTTGAGAAGGTTGGCGATTGTGCGATGACCGTAGGCGGTACGTGGGCTAACAGCGGAACGGTGACTATCTCAGAAGGAAGTATGATACTCGGACAAGGTAAGACACTCGGTAAGGGTGCGCTTACAGTAGCCGAGGGTGCTACATTGATGGGCATGAGTTCTGTCATCCGCTCCACATCCAAGGGTCATCCCTTTACCAACAGTAGTGTGACCATCATTGGCGCATTACGAGTAGGCTCTGATGGAAACTCCTCAGCAGGTTATTGGTATTTCGGTACGAAACCGCTTACCTTTGGGGCTACGGGTAAGCTTTATGTAGGTGTAAGTAGTTGCGCTACTAGCGAATCGGCACCCGGCTGTACGCATATCTGGGGTGATGAGGCCAATGGCTCTGTCACCTTTAAGGATGGCGCTACTATCTGTGTCTACCTCGATTCTACCTATGATCCTACTGCTAGCATAGGCACCGATGAGGCCAAGGCCGACTCTTTCTTTGTTTTTAACTTCCCGAAGGCTACTGTAGGTGATGTGAAGTTTGAACTGCCCGAGTTACCTGAGCATTATTACTGGGATACCACCAGCTTTAAGAACGGCTATCTACATGTTCGCTATAGCAGTTCGGTGGGTATGATGGGAGTTTCGTCAGGTGAAGAAGTCCATGTAGACGTCTTTGCATCCAACGGTGTCGTTGTGGCTAGTTATATGAGTAAACTCGCTGAGGCTAAGGCAGATTTCTATCGATTGCCGTTGCCAAAGGGGGTCTATATCTTGCGTATCAGAAGCAAAAAAAGCTTAAATTGTTTGTCGATAACAAAAAAATGAGTAACTTTGCGGCGTATTAAGACAAATCTTTTTATTATTTAATAACTTTCTAAAAACAAATCGTATGAGAAAACGTTTACTTTTTGCCTTAATGGCAATGTGCGTTGCTGTATCGGGTTATGCGCTCACGAAGGGTGAGTTCGTCTATACCCCACAGGGACGTTTCCAGATTACTGGAGATCTTATCGCCAAAAGCAATTTTGCTGATTGGACAGGATGGGAAGTGATTGGTGCAGGCAAAACTTTGGCTGATAAGTTTAATACAAATGCCAACGGCTATGCTGCAGGTTTTAATTCTGTTGTTTGTGTAGATGAACCTTCTGCTGATAATGTCGGTGAGGGTATGTATTTTAAATTTGAGCCAACATCATCAGATGGCGTTTATGTAGTTAGTTTTAAGTTGAAAGGGTCTTCTGATCTTGGGCTTCAGAAAGATAATCATGTGAGAAGCAGAGTCGTTGGTGATGGTTACGATGATTATCGAAGACAAACAAACTTGGTCGTTGTGGCAGGTAGTAAGAGCGCTGATTATACGTATCCACTTGCCGTTGTAAATGATGCAGATGGAAATCCTACAGATGATGTGCTTGTTATTAACACAGCTGAGGAGTTAACTGGTGAGTGGCAGACTTTCAACTATGCCATCGTAGGTGACGGTACACCTCGTACTTGGTTTATCTCTTTCACCACTTTGCCTACTAATATCGAAATCGCCGATCTTCAGATTGCACCTGCCATGCAGTTCGCTGATCTCCGTCAGCGTGATGCAATGCTGGAGAAACTAAAGGCTTATAGAGACTGCTACAACTGGAAAGAAGAGGTGTGGGCTCGGTTTGATGGTTATCCTGAAGTAATCGCAGGTCTAGAGGAGATTGGTGATGAAAGCGGTCAGGCAGGCCTTGACGAATTGTTGCCTGTAGCTCAGGAAGTCCTCGATGAGTTCCTTTATGAAAGTATGGACGATTATCTGGATGGTAATACTGACAACTATCTGGGTATCAAAACTACTGATGGCAATACTCAGAAGGTCAGCAATTATGGTGATTGGAGTTGTCTGCCTACAGGGCGCGCTTTCTGGAATAGCGGCGCATATCCTGACTTAGGTCATTTCGGTGGTAACAATAAATGGTGTTATGGTGCTCCAGATGATCCAATGGGAGTCTTTATGGAGGTGACATTCGATCCCGGTTCGTATGTGTTTACAATTGAAGGTTTGGCTGCTCTCCGTGAGCATCCCACTAGTACTTCTTGGTGGACTAACGAAGGATGGAATCCTGCCTATGGCGTGGCTTCCATTGTGAATACTGCAACTGGAGATACCCTCGTTTCTGTTGTCAAAGGTTTGGACTCTCGTGTTTACACTCCATTCATTGTACCTGTTCAGATTACAGAGGCAGGTACTTACCAGGTTGCCTTCAAGGCTTGGTGTAAAGATGAATACAAGGAGTTGGCAAATGGTTCGGTTGTCTATGTAAAGGATGCTACACTTTATGGAAAGAACGACAATAAGTATAATCAGAAGCAGCTGAGATATTATAACAATGTGACGACACAGATTACCACTGGTCGTGAGAATCTGACTACTGCTGCTGGTTATCTTGCTGATGATTCTTACTTCTGGGGTAAGGCTGCCTTGAAGAGTGTTGCTGACGAAATTGAGCCTAAGATTGCTGCCTATGAGGCTATGAGTCAGGATGATATCATTGCAACATTCGACAGAGATGTCTATGTGAATACAACATCAGAAGAGACTGGTCTGTTGCAGTATGAGGTTTACCAGCAGGCTACTAAACTCATCATTGCTGCTAATCGTGAGTTCGTGGCAGAAAATGATACCCTGAATTCTATGCAGGCTGTCATTGACAATGCTGAGACCACCATCGGTATGCGTATCTATGACTCTGCAACCGGTAAGGCTACCCTCCAGGCTGCTATTGACAAGGCTAAGGGCATCTTCGATCAGATGAAGGCTTCACAGTACAGCGAGGAGAATGCTGCCGCTATCGTGGCTGCTAATGCCGAACTGAACGAGGCTGTTGCTGTCTTTACAACGACGATTCCTGCTGACTGTATCGCAACGATTATTGATATCGACTTCGAGAAGAATGCAGAATTGAATATTGATAACTTCCTCTATTACATTTCTGGCGCTAAGGGTTCAATGGAGTTCTCTTCATGGACTGATCAGGAGCCTACAAACCAGGAGTTCCAGAAGGGTTATTGGGCAAATGGTGAGCAGCTGTGGAAGGGCTATCTGCGTGTTGGTCAGGGTACAGGTACAACTATCTTCGATCCGACAGAGAATGGTTCTATGGGCACCAACATCCTGAAGGTTGCCTGCGACTTCTATGTACAGGGTCTTAGCGGCAAGTCACTCGGTTTCTTCCTGAAGGATGCAGAAGATGTTGATATCTTCGGTCTGTTCCACAACTTCTATAACAATACGAACACAACGAACACAACAGAAGTTAACACAGACTATATCTGGGCTAAGTCAGGTGGTAGCTATGCCAATGCTTCTCCTGCCGATGCAACAGACTCCATAACGGCTAATCCTCTGGAGAAGACTCATTTCGAGGTGATCATGGACTATGGTAGAAAGAGCATTTACAGCACCATCACCAGTGTTAATGGTTCAACTGCTTCTAATGAGTTCGTTTTGGAGGCTATTCCTACCAAGTTCATCCTCCAGTGTGACTACAACAACAATGACCGTCGTGCATGGTTCGACAACCTGTTGATTCAGCGTATCACCGCTGGTGCAACCGAGGCGTTCGATCCCTCAGGAATTGATGTTATAAAGGCTGCTCCTAAGACTGATGAGAGTATCTACACGCTCAGTGGTCAGAAGCTGATGACAGCTCCTACGAAGGGTATTTACATCCAGAACGGTAAGAAGTTCGTAGTGAAGTAATTCACATATCCCATATTAATCTTTAATAACCCACCCTTATTGCCGAATAAGGGTGGGTTATTTTGCAATAACCCTTGGTTATTTGATAATAAGGCTTAGATATTTGGCGAAACACCACCTATTTTAAAAAAATGGTTGTTAAATAGTTGCAAGATTCAATAATTTTTTGTTATTTTGCACCTCAAATCCCTAGCAAATCAAAATAAATTATTAATATAACAAACCATTTATGAAAAAACTCTTTTTGTATGCATCCCTTTTGTGCATAGGCCTGGTGTCCTGTAAGAAGGATTACTTGGTGCCAGAGGGAGAATTGCCATCCTGGCTTGGCGAGAGTATCTACAAAGAGCTTCAGCAGTCTTCACAGCTTGAAGGCACGTTTAATACGTACTGCAGGCTGATAGACGACTTAGGTTATACCGAGGTGCTGAGCAAGACTGGTAGTAAGACGATCTTCCCGGCCAATGATGATGCCTTTGCAAGATTCTTTGCAGGGGG